>OGRQ01001662.1_pt1 | contig 19687 bp, 17 predicted proteins | sample 1553521 | NCBI WGS metagenome assembly OGRQ01 (sample SAMEA2580088, study PRJEB22360) | human gut metagenome | biome: human gut; feature: human-associated habitat; material: faeces | place: Denmark | collected 2008/2010
AGGGCCCGCTGCCTCGTTCCTCCCTCCTTCCGGCGTCAAATCGCTTGTACATCCGGCATACCGCCGCAGAACTTTGGATAATATACCGATTGCGTGGGATTACCTCCCATGATATACTCTTTGGCGAAATAAAGGAGGTGTGAATCATGATGATTGAAATGCAGTTTAACTCCATTGCCCAGCTCCAGCGGCTTCAGGAGATCGCCAGTTCCTGTGACGACGAGATCTTCCTGCACTCCTTAGACGACAGCGTCCGCGTGGATGCCAAGTCCTTCATCGGCCTGTTCACCCTGGACTTCACTCAGCCCGTCAAGGTGGTCACCGATTCCGACTATCTGGCCCGCAAGGTGGAGCATCTCAAGCATAAGATGGAGAAATAAAAACAGGCGTTGGCCGCTGGCCGACGCCTGTTTTGTTATGCAAAAGCATAGCAAAATTGGCCATGTGCCGCTTACAGCGGCACGGCCATGAGATTATCGCACATGGGCCGGGACGGCCCACATGCGCAAAGACTTCATGCGTCTAAGCCTTTGCATAGTTTCGTAGTGCGCCCTGTGCGCACGGAGTTTTATGCAGTTAGGAGATAGTAGCCATATGGTAACTGTGCATCAATTCATGGTTAGCCACAGAGAGACACCTTTATTTTTGTGCAAAACAAACAATACTGAACCTGTTAAATTCCTCTATATGGAAGATTGGAGTCGGATTGCAGTAATCTAATCGAAAGCTGCATTTCAGCCATACAAAACCGGCATTTTACACAAAGGCAAAGAACGGGTAATATGCAGGGGAAACGAAGGCAAACTAAACTTTTTGCTTTTCAGAAGGAGGAAGTACAGATGAAAATTTTGGGTATTTCCGGCGGTATGCGCAACGGCAGCAACGACGGTATGTGCATCGAGGCCCTGATGGGGGCCAAGGAGATGGGCGCCGAGGTGGAGTTCATCCAGCTGCAGAACCTGCACATCGAGCACTGCACCGGCTGCACCGCCTGCGTGCAGAGCGTGCTGGATCAGACCTTCCAGGATATTGAGGTGCTGCTCGTCGACGACGGCAGCCCCGACCGCTGCCCCGAAATGTGCGATGCCTGGGCGAAAAGCGACCGCCGCGTGCGGGTCATCCACCGCAAGAACGGTGGGCTTTCCGCTGCGCGCAACACCGGCATCGAGACCGCCCGCGGGCGGTACATCGTCTTTGTGGACAGCGACGACTTTCTGGAGCCGGATACCATTCGCCGCGCTGTGGCCGAGCAGGAGCGCACCGGCGCGGAGCTGGTCATCTTCAACCTCGTCTACGCCAATGACCGCGGCGAACGGTGGCCCACGCCGGACTTCACGATCTTTCAGGATGAAATACTCGACGAGGACGGCGTGTGGGCGCGGTATTTCGCGCTGGAAAACCAAAAAATCTACTATACCGTCGCTTGGAACAAGCTGTACACCGCCAAGCTTTTTGCGGATGGCCTGCGCTTTCCCGAGGGCAAGCGGTACGAGGATCAGTTCATGCTGCCCCACATCCTGCACCGCTGCCAGAACATCGCCTGCCTGGGCTACCAGGGCTACCGCTATGTGCAGCGGGCAGACAGCATCATGGCGCAGGGCCCGGCCAGCCACTACCTGGACCGCCCCGAATACCTGCTGGAATGGTGCGGCTACTTTACCGAGAAAGGCGACTATCTGCGGGCCGAGGGCCTGCTGAACGACGCCATCAAGAACCTGGCCGAGAAGGATGGCTTTGACCTGACCACGGCGCAGCAGCGCACCCGCTACCGCCAGGCCTGCCACGACTGCTCCACGGCCTACGGCAATTTGTCCCGCCGCACCGGGCGGGAGAGTATGCTGCTGCGCGCCGGGCTTTTGCGCCTGGGTCTGCCCCTGTACCGAATCTTCCTCAAACACAAAACCTAAGGAGTTCCCCTACAATGGAAAAAACACAACTGCAAAAAGGATACCATGTCCACTACGGCCCCGCGCAGGGGTGGAGCCAGGTCGATGTAAGCGAACTGTGGCGCTATAAGGATTTGATCTGGCTCTTTGTCAAGCGCGATTTCACCGTCATGTACAAGCAGACCGTGCTGGGCCCCGCGTGGATCCTGATTAACCCGCTGCTGTCCACGGCCATGTACTGCGTTATGTTCGGCACCATCGCCCACCTGTCCACCGACGGTGTACCGCAGATTTTGTTCTACCTGGCCGGTACGGCGCTGTGGGGGTTCTTCTCCGCCTGCATCAATAAGGTGTCGGGCACGTTTACCACCAACTCCGCTATTTTCAGCAAGGTGTATTTCCCGCGGCTGGCGATGCCCATTTCCACGATGCTGTCAGGCCTTATCAATTTCCTGGTGCAGTTTGCGCTGTTCTTTGTGCTGCTGCTCGTCTACCTGGTCAAGGGTGAAGTCAGCCCCCACTGGGGGATGTTGCTGCTGACGGTGCCGCTGGTGCTGCAGGTGGGTCTGCTGGGCCTGGGCTGCGGCATCATCGTGTCCAGCCTGACTACCCGTTACCGTGATTTGATGGTCGTGGTGACCTTTGGCGTGCAGCTATGGATGTATGGCTCCCCGGTGGTCTACCCGCTGTCGATGATCGACAACCGGCTGCTGCGGGCCATTATGATCGTCAACCCGATGACCGCCCCGATGGAGAGCTTCCGTTATATCTTCTTCGGTACCGGGCAGGTCAACGGGTTAATGTGGGTGCTTTCGCTGGCCTGGACCGCCGTGCTGCTGGTCGTGGGTCTGTCGCTTTTCAGCAAGGTCGAAAAGACCTTCGTCGATACGGTGTAAGGGGGTCCTGACATGAGTGAAAATGAACTGATGATCCGTGTGCAGGACGTCAAAAAGCAGTACCGCCTGGGCCAGATCGGCGGCGGCACGCTGCGCAGTGACCTGCAAAGCTGGTGGGCCCGCAAGCGCGGCAAAGAGGACCCGAACAGCCTGATCGGCACCGACCAGCGATTGATCGGTACTACATTTATGGCGCTGAACGGCGTCAGCTTCACCGTCAAAAAGGGCGAGGCCGTGGGCATCATCGGCTCCAACGGCGCGGGCAAATCCACGCTGCTCAAGCTGCTGACCCACGTCACGGCCCCCAGCGCCGGTGATATCGACCTGTACGGCCGTGTGGCCTCGATGTTGGAGGTCGGCACCGGCTTCCACCCCGAAATGACCGGCCGCGAGAACGTCTACCTGAACGGCGCGATTTTGGGCATGACCCACGCAGAAATTGACGCCAAGATGGATGAGATCATTGCCTTCTCCGAGGTCGGCGACTTCATCGACACGCCGGTCAAGCGGTATTCCAGCGGTATGTATGTCAAGCTGGCGTTCAGCGTGGCGGCCCACCTGGACAGTGAAATCATGATCATGGACGAGGTCCTGGCCGTCGGCGATATGAAGTTCCAGAAAAAGTGTCTGGACAAGATGCGCCAGGCCGCTCAGCGCGACGGCAAGACCGTTTTGTACGTCAGCCACAATATGTCCACGATCCGCGACCTGTGCGACCGCTGCATCGTGCTGGACAAGGGCAAGGTCATCTTTGACGGTGACGTTGACGAGGGCATTGCCACCTACCTGTCCACCCGCTGGCAGACGTCGGATTTTGTGGACTACACCAACCACAAGCGCGACAACTGGTTCAAGCGCGACAACATCCGCATCCAGAACATCCATGTGCAGGTGCAGTCGGTGGAAGCCATCGAGCGCACCCAGCCTGTGCGCATCCATTACGTGCTGAAAGCCAACGAACTGGCCGAGAACATCGGCCTGCGGTTTGAGGTGCGCGACGAAGTCGGCACCCCGCTGGCGACGTCCAGCATGTTTGGCCTGACCCTGCAGCCCGGCATCAACGAGTTTACAGCGGAGTATGACCTGAGCGTGCTGACCGTGGGCAAGTACAGCAACTACTTCACGGTCATTACCTCCTACGGCGGCGGCACCTACGGCGTCGAGGATTGGGTCCCCGGCATCCAGTTCCAGCTGGTGGACACCTTTGCCACCTATTACGAGGGCTGGAACCGCCGCGCCTGGGGCCCCATCTGCCTGCCCGAACCCGCTGTCACCCTGGGGGCGGAAGAATGATGACGAAGGTTGCGGCGCTGTATATTGCCACCAGCAAGTATACGGTGTTCTGGCCGGAATTTTACGAGAGCGCGGAGCAATACCTGCTGCGCGACTGCGAGGTACACTATTTTGTGTTCACCGATGCGGTCGCTCTGCCGGGGGAGGAGAACCCCCGCGTGCATATCTGCCCGCAGGAGGCCTACTCCTGGCCGTTTGCCACACTGCGCCGGTTTGAGATTTTCTTGAAGCAGGAGCAGGCTCTGCGCGGCTTTGACTACATCTTCTTTTTCAACGCCAACGCGCAGTTTATGCAGCCTGTCACGCGGGAAATGCTGCTGCCCCGGGCCGAAAAAGGGGAACGGCTGCTCGTTGTGCAGCATCCCTCCTTCTACGCAAAGCCGAACTATGAGTTCACCTACGACCGCAACCCGCGCAGCACGGCCTGCATCCCCTACGGACTGGGAAAATACTACGTCTGCGGCGGCGTCAACGGCGGCACGGCCCCGGCGTTTTTGGAGCTGTGCCGCACGCTGGACAAGCGCATTCGCCGGGACTTGCAGCACAACGTCATTGCACTGTGGCACGATGAATCCCAGATCAACCGCTACATCCTGTTCCGCCATGACTTCCGTGTGCTGGATCCGTCCTTCTGCTACCCGGAAGGATGGGACCATCTGCCGTTCCCCTGCGTGGTGCGCATCCGCAGCAAGGCGCGGTATCTGGATATCCCGGCCCTGCGCAAAGATGCGCCGGAGACACAGCTTTCCCCGGCAGTGCAGCGGTGGAACCACTTTGCCATGCGCGCGGCCCGCTGGAGCCAAAACCACCTTTTCAAAAAAGGAAAATGACGATGAACGAAGCACAATGGCAGAACCGCATGACCATGCTGGTCAACAGCTGCGACGCCTACGAGGATCTGTGGCAGCCGTTTTTTACGCTGCTGAAACGGTATTTTGCGCCGCTGGATATGCGCATTCTGCTCAACACCGAGAGCAAGGACTTCCGCTTTGAGGGGCTGAATATCGAGTGTGTACACAGCAGCGCCGCCACCTACGGTGAGCGCATGACCGACGCGCTGCGCCGGGTCAAGACCGAGTACACTCTTCTGATGCTGGATGACTTCTTCCTGCGGGAGCCGGTGAAGATGGACCGCCTGCATGACCTGGTGCGCTGGATGGATGCGGACCGGGATATCGTCTATTTCAGCAGCGATATCACCGAGGCACTCTACGATTGGGAAGTGGACCGTTACCCCGGCTACCGCCGCCTGCCGGTGGGCAACCGCTACACGCTGAATATGCAGGCGGCGGTCTGGCGCACTGATAAATTTGCTGAGTACTGGAACCACAAGGTAAGCCCCTGGGACTGGGAGGAGCGCTGCAATGTGCTGACCGCCGCCCACCCGAAGGATAAGTTCTACTGCGTCCTCAACGAGGAAGCGCGCTTTTTGAACTACGGCTACCACAAGGGCCAGTGGATGGGCATTTGCCACGGCAAGTGGGTCGAGCATGACGTTGTCCCGTTCTTTGCCAAAGAGGGCATCGAAATCGACTACGCGAAGCGCGGCTTTGTTGATTTGGCCCACCGCCCGGCCAGCCTGCAAAAAGAAACCGCCCGCAGCGAGCGGTACGACCTTGTGCGCCGCTGCCTGGGGGCGGGGTATCTGCTGCCGTATTTTCTCTTCTGCCGCCGGTGCAACCTGTACAGCAAAAAGAACCATTGCGCCGTGGATGAGGATTACTTCCACTATTTGCAACGCAAGGCTGATTTGCAGAGCCAGACCGGTAAAAAGTGCCTGTTTGGCCCGATGCAGCGATAAAAAATACCGCACAGCATTTTGCTGTGCGGTATTTTTTGTACGGATTACCGGTAATCGATCGGCAATGTCGGCAGACCGTTGAGGGTCCAGTCGGCCAGGTTGCCGTTCTGGTACTCGTAGTAGCCCTGGGCGGCGATCATGGCACCGTTATCGCCGCAGTATTTCAGCTCGGGCAGATAGACTTTTGCGCCCAGCTTTTGGGCACCATCGTTCACCAGCTGGCGCAGACGACCGTTGGCGGCTACACCGCCCGCTAAAACTACCTGTTGGGCGTTGGTGTCGGCGGCTGCGGCCAGCAGCTTTTTCGCCAAAATCTGGTCAATACGCTCCTGGAAACTGGCGGACATGTCGGCTACGCTGACGGCCTGGCCCTTCTGCTCGGCGTTATGCACTTCGTTGATGACGGCGGTTTTCAGGCCGCTGAAGCTGACGTTGTACTTGCCGTCCACATGGGGCACCGGCAGTTTGTAGGCCTTGGGGTTGCCGTCCCGCGCGGCGGCGGCAACGCTGGGGCCGCCGGGGTAGGGCAGACCCAGCGTGCGGGCTACCTTGTCGTAGGCTTCGCCTGCGGCGTCGTCTACGGTGCGGCCTAAGATTTTGTAGCGACACCAATCCTCCACCAGCACAATATGGCTGTGCCCGCCGCTGGCGACCAGGCAGAGAAACGGCGGTTTCAGATCCTGGTGGGTCAGATAGTTGGCGGCGATATGCCCGCGCAGGTGATGCACCGGCACCAGCGGCTTGTTTGCCGCATAGGCCAGCCCCTTGGCAAAGTTGACGCCGACGAGTACCGCGCCGATCAGCCCCGGCGCAAAGGTCACGGCCACAGCGTCCACATCGGCAATGGTCATATTGGCGTCGGCCAGCGCCTTGTCAACGGTGGCGCTGATATATTCCGCATGGCGGCGGCTGGCAATCTCCGGCACAACGCCGCCGTAAAGAGCCTGTTCTTTGACGCTGGTGGAAATGACGTTGCTCAGCAGGTGCCGGCCATCCTCCACCAGAGCTGCGGCGGTCTCGTCGCAGGTGGATTCAATTCCCAAAATAATCATGTTTTAGTGGGCCTCCAGCCAGTTTTTGCCTGCGTGCACATCGGTGCTCAGGGGCACGGCATACTGCACGCAGCCTTCCATTTCCTCCCGCAGGATCTGCGCAGCCTTTTCGGCTTCAGCCTGCGGTGCTTCCACAATCAGTTCGTCGTGGACGGTCAGGATCAGGCGGCTTTCCATCTTTTCGTTCCGCAGCCGCTTCCATACCCGCACCATGGCCAGCTTGATCACGTCGGCCGCAGTGCCCTGAATGGGGGTGTTGCGGGCCATGCGTTCGCCGCTGGAACGCACATTGAAGTTGCTGCTTGCCAGCTCCGGCAGAGCACGGCGGCGGCCGAACAGGGTGGAAACATAGCCGCAGGCCTTGGCGTCCGCGATGGTCTTATCCATGTAGCCGCTCACCTTGGGGAACGCGGCCAGATAGTTCTTGAGGAAGGCGTCTGCCTCCTTCACACTCACGCCGATGTCCTTGGCAAGGCTGTAAGCGCCCTTGCCGTACATGATGCCAAAGTTGATGGCCTTGGCAGAAGAGCGCAGCCGGGAGGTGACTTCTTCCTGCGGGATGCCGTAAATTTTTGCGGCGGTGCTGCGGTGGATGTCCTCGCCGTTCAAAAACGCCTGCTGCATGTGCTCATCGCCGGTAATGTGGGCAAGGATGCGCAGCTCGATCTGGCTGTAGTCGGCATCCACCAGCACACAGCCCGGCTTTGCAATAAAGTAGGCGCGCAGCTGGCTGCCCAGCTCGGTGCGGATGGGGATGTTCTGCAGGTTGGGGTTGTCAGAGGAGAGCCGTCCGGTGCGGGCCTCGGTCTGGTTGAAGGTGGAGTGGATGCGGCCGTCCTCGCCAATCACCTTCAAAAGGCCCTCCACGTAGGTGGAGTTCAGCTTCTGGTAGGCGCGGTACTGCAGAATGTCCTCCACCAGCGGGTAATCCCGCAGGCTTTCCAGTGTTTCGGCATCCGTGGACCAGCCGCGCTGGGTCTTTTTGCCGTGGGGCAGGCCCATGGTGTCAAACAGCATTTCGCCCAACTGCTTGGGGCTGTTGGGGTTGAAGCTGGCGCTGCCGGTCTCCATGTGGATGCGGGTGAGCACCTGCTCCAGCTCGGTGCGCAGCTTTACGCCGAACTGCTCGATGCCGTCTTTGTCCACCAGCACACCGGTGCGGGTCATATCGGCCAGCACCTGTGCCAGCGGGAACTCGATCTCATTGTAAAGGGCGTCCTCACCGCAGGCGGTGATCTCGGCCTTCATCTTGCAGAACAGGTCTGCAAGGCGGCCTGCATCCGGGTAATCGGCACAGGTAAAGGCAGCAGCGGCGCGGTAGCTGGCGGTCAGCTCGCTGATCTGATACTTGGAAGCAGAAGCGTCCAGCAGGTAGGCGGCAAGCTTGCCATCCCACACGATGCTGCTGCCCCAGCCGCCTGCGGCCATGGCCTTGGCATAGAGGGGCGCTGCGTTGAACACTTCCAGCGTTACGTCTGCGTTGTCCAGCAGGCGCATAAGGTCGGCATTCTCCAGCGGGTAAACGGTGCAGTCCTGCACGGCGTACCAGCTCTCCGGCTGCAGCACCACGTTGCGGGTGCCCTGCTTGCCCATCACGGCCGGGCGCGATGCCACCAGATAGGTGCCGGAAGGGGTCAGCGGCAGAGCTTCCAGCCCTGCTTCAGCCAGCTCGATGCCGTCCTCTTCTTCTGGGGCGGCAGGTGCAATGCCGTCCAGCCCAAAGCGAGGGATCAGAGAGTGGATCTCCAATTCCTGCAAAAGGCGCACGGCCTCGGCTTTGTTGCCCTCGCCCACGGCATAGGTACCCTCGGCCGTGTCGATGGGTGCATCGGTGCGGATGGTGCCAAGGGTGTGGCTCAGCTGGGCCATCTCGCGGCATTCCAGCAAATGTTCCCGCTGTTTGGGCTTGATGAGCTTATCGTCGATGTGCTCGTACACGCCTTCCAGCGTGCCAAAGTTCTGCACAAGGGTCAGGGCGGTCTTTTCACCAATGCCTTTCACGCCCGGAATATTATCCGAAGCATCGCCCATCAGGCTCTTCACCTCAATGAGCTGTCTGGGCTGGATGCCGTATTTTTCCTGAATGGCGTCCACGTCCATCGTCACCGTCTTGCTGCGTCCCATGACAGTGGCGGCAAGCAGCACAGTGGTGGTGTCACTGACCAGCTGCAGGCTGTCCCGGTCTCCCGTAGCAAGGAAGCAGTCGTCCTTCCGGGCGGCGCAGGCAGCGGCCAGCGTGCCAAGGATATCATCCGCTTCCCAGCCTTCGGCGGTGACGGTGCGGTAGCCGAGGTCTGCCAGAAGTTCCTTGAGCACCGGCATCTGCTGGGCCAGCTCTTCGGGCATGCCATGGCGGGTGGCCTTGTAGCCATCGTACATTTTGTGGCGGAAGGTGGGAGCCTTCAGGTCAAAGGCAACAGCCACCTCGTCGGGTTCGCACTCCTTAAGCAGGGAGAGCAGGATATTCAGAAAGCCATAGATGGCGTTGGTGTATCGTCCGTCCTTGGTGGTCAGCAGCTTGATGCCAAAAAAAGCACGGTTGGCAATGCTGTTGCCGTCAATGACCAGTAAACGCATAGTCGTGTTCCTCCATTGCATTATTACACATTCTGCATTATACCACAAAACCGTGCCCAGCGGGGGATTTTTGCGTAAAAAAGAGAGAAAGCCGCCAACATGGTTGACGGCCTTCCCTCTTACTCCTCGATCCGGATCGCGCTTACCGGGCAGGCGTTGGCTGCGTCCACAGCCTGCGGCACCTCCTCCGATGGGATCGGCCCGGGCTGGGCCACGGCCAGCGTGCCTTCCATCTGGAACACGGCGGGGCAAAGCCCGGCGCACTGGGTGCAGCCAATGCACAGATCAGGGTCAACGTATGCGTTCATAGAAAAACCTCCTTCTGATAATGCCCTGCGGGCAGTATGGCCCATCCGGCTGCGAATTATGCCTATGCAGAGGGCACAGGATGTGGTACAATAAAAATTCAGGAGGGTACAGACCATGAATATTCAGATCTTTGGCACAAGCAAGTGCTTTGATACCAAAAAGGCCCAGCGCTATTTCAAGGAGCGCGGCATCAAGTTCCAGATGATCGACCTCAAGGAAAAAGAGATGAGCCGCGGCGAGTTCGAGAACGTGGCCCGCGCTCTTGGCGGCTGGGAAAAGCTGGTGGACCCCAATGCGAAGGACAAGCAGACCCTTGCACTTCTGGACGCACTGGTGGACTGGCAGAAGGAGGACAAGCTGTTTGAGAACCAGCAGCTGTTTTTAACGCCCATTGTACGCAATGGCCGCAAGGCCACCGTGGGCTACCAGCCCGATGTGTGGAAGACATGGGAATAAGGAATGCGCTTTTCACAAAAAAACCACGGGCATAGTTTTGCACAATGGGCCGGTATGTGGTATACTGGACACTGTAGCATTTGAGAACCCTGGGAGATAAAACAACTATGAAACATTATATTACCCCTGAAGAACATGCCCGGATGCAGCGCCGCCGCGGGCGGCAGGCACTGGGCCTTCTGGTTGCCATTCTGGTGATCGTGGGCTTTGTTACCGTGCTGCGGGCCGGTGTGGGCGCGGTGGCGAACCTGTTCGATGATACCGCCCAAAAGCAGGAATATGAAGATAAGCTGGAAGGGCTTGTGCTGTTTGACCCCATGCCATTTGATGGCATTGAGAACATCGACGACCTGACTCTGCGCGAAGCTGCGGTGTGGGGCTGCATCTATAATATTCAGGAAACGCAGGGCGGCTTTGACAACTACAATACCGACCCCGACACCGAACAGCTGCTGCTGCCCTCGCTGGATGTGGATGCCTACCTTGCAAAGCTGCTTGGCCCCGGCTTCAAGCTGACCCACCGCAGCTTTGAGATGGAGGATATGACCATCGAGTTTGACGATGCCACCCAGTGCTATAAGATTCCGGTCACCGGCACGGTGGGCTACTACCGCGCTGTCGTCACCAAGCTGTTCAAGCGCAGCGGCAAGCTGCATGTGACCGTGGGCTATATCCCCACCACCAGCACGGACGACAGCATCATCAATGTTTCTTCGGATACGCCCACCAAGTACATGGATTATCTGTTCGAGCGCCAGAGCGGCAGCTGGTATCTCACCGGCCTGACCGAGAGCGAGACCAAGGCCGAGAGCACGGAAAGCACACCGGCCGCGAATGTGCCGGAACCCATGGCAGAAAGCGATGTGCAGGATGCCATTCTTGCAGCAGCCGGTTCGGATTCTGCTTCGGCTGAGGCAGACAGCACCGCTGCAGACGAGGGCGTGGATACACAGGCGGAGGAACAGTCCGCCGACAGCACCGAGGCACAGGCGGACGAAAGCACAGCCAGCCCGGCGGCATAATACAAAACAAAAATACCGGATACAAGGCAGATGCTTCGTATCCGGTATTTTTTATTTGAGGTCAAATTTTACGATCACCAGTCGGTACCACAGGTACGGCACCATGTTCCAGATCATCCACAGCTCCATCAGGATGTAGTTGGGCAGATCCTTCAGGCGGAAAGGCCGCTTGCCCAGCCTGCCGCTTTTCAGCAGGGCAAAGGCTTCGTGCATCCCCTTGTCCCATGCCTCGCCAAAGCCCTGTTTGTGGAACTTGTAGCACTTGAGCAGGTAGCCCACGGCCAGCGGGATGAAGTTTAAAATCAGCATCAGCAGCGGTTCGTTCTTGAGGGGCAGCAGGATGCTGTTGCGGCCGCTCTGCTGGCTTTTGAAGGCGTTGTACTTCACCGCGCCGGTGCTGGCACCGCAGATGTGGTAGCACTTGGCGGTGGGGCAGAGCAGGTTTTTATAGCCTGCATTGTTGGCGCGCCAGCTCAGGTCCACATCCTCAAAGTAGGCAAAGAAGTTCTCGTCAAAATTGCCGATCTCGTCCAGAATGCTCTTGCGGTAGAGCGCCGCACCGCCGCAGGCCGAGAAGATGCGCTTTTGCCGGGTATAGCGGCTTGCGCGGCGGCCATCGCCGGTCTTGCAGGCAAAGCCCATCCAGGTGACATAATCGCCCGCGTCGTCGGCCAGCTCCCGGTCAAAGTGTCGGATCATCAGGCTCTGCACTGCAAAGATTTTCGGGTCGGTCTCAGCGGTGCGGATCAGCTCTTCCAGCCACTGGGGTTCGGCAAAGGCATCGTTGTTGAACAGCACCACATATTCACTGTCCGCCAGCGCAATGCCCTGATTCACTGCATGGGAAAAGCCGGTATTGGTGCCGTTTTCGATGAGGGTGAAATTTTCGCGGCTGCAATAGCTGCGGGCCTGCTCAAGGCTTTCGTCGGTGGAACCGTTGTCCACCACAATGAGCCGGAAGTTCTGTTCGGTCTGGGCATAGACCGACTCGATAGAATCCTTCAGCCAGCCCTTGCCGTTGATATTCGGGATCACGATAGTCGCTTTATACATAAATACTCCTGTATTTCAGTGCAAGTTCACGGGAACAGTATAGCATATCTGCACACAAAAAGAAACCGCATCCCGGCAGGATGCGGCTTCGGCAGGGCAAAAATTATGCGGCAAGGGCTTTCTCGATGTTGGAAAGAATGGTGTCGTGATCCTCGGCGCACACCAGAACCACCTCACCGGTGGGAGCTACGGTGACGGTGGCCGCCTTGGCGACCAGATACTGATCCTCAAGGTAGTGTTCCATGGACTGCTGCTCACTCTGCACATAGGCTTCCAGTGCGGCTTTCACGGCATCGGTCTTGCCCTCGGCTGGCTTTACGATGGCAACGGCGTAGCTGCGCACCATCATGGAGGAAACAGAGGCGGCAAAGCTCTCATAGCTGCCGTCCTCAAGGCCCAGCAGGGGGAACACGATGTCTTTCAGCTCGTCATTCAGCTGGTCGGCCTCATACTCGGCGCTGTAGCCGTCGATGGCGGTGAATTTACCGTCCTCACCTTTGGTAAAGATCATATCGTATTCGTTGTCCTCGTCGGTGCGGGCATCGTGGATGATCTGGGAGTAGTCCTTCGGGGCGGAAGAGTCGGCCTTGCTGCCGGCAGAGCAGCCCACCAGAGCAAGCAGGCACAGACCGGCAAGCAGGGAAGCAATGATACGTTTCATAAGTGAAATCCTTTCGTGTGTGAAAATCTTCGTGTGAAAGCGGGCGCAGCGGTTTTGAAGCTATTGTGTGCTGTTTTGCGCCTGCTATCCATAATACGAAAGAACACCCCGGCAGAATTGCACCGCAAACGTAACCATTTTATGAACAGCGTTACAGCATAAGGGCATCCAGCTCGCCGTGGTTCACCGGCGTGGAAAGGATGATCTGGGTGCTGGTGGTGCCCAGCTTCTGGAACTGCAGGATCAGGTGTTCCAGCTGGGGCATGCTGCCGCAGCTCACCTTGACAAGGAAGGTGTATGCACCCGTGACGTGGTAGCACTGCAGCACTTCCTTGCTGCTTTGCAGCAGCTCCAGAAAGGCATCCTGCTTGGAAGGTGCTACCGAAAGGCTGATGAGGGCATCCACATACATCCGGTCAGCGGGGCGGTTCAGGGTGACGGTGTAGCCGCTGATGATGCCATCCGTTTCCAGCTTGTGAATGCGGCTGGAAACAGCAGGACTGGTCAGTGATACCTGCTCGGCGATCTCCTTGACCGGCATCCGTGCGTTCTTTGCCAGCAGGGAGAGAATCTTACGATCCAGATCATCCATGGGGAATACTCCTTTTTGAAAATATGTTGGATTGTATAAAATTTTTTGAAAGTAAAGTTTTATTGTTGGTGCAAACATACAAAAGTCAAAAAAATTTGCTTTTGCTTTGCTTTGCGTTAATTATATAAAGTTTTATCGAAAAAGTAAAGACTTAATTTAAAGCAAAACCGGAAAATTTTGTTTGACAAGAAAACAAAAAGGGGTATAATACATCATGCAAGGCAGCGCAGAACAGAAAGCGCCTGCCGCTTTGAATTTGAGATTCACCACTTTATATACTTTCCCACCCCTCTATACACAAAAGCCCGCTGCCAGGCGGGTTTTTGTGTTTGTTGGGGATTTTTTCTTTTTGAAAAAAGCAGTGGCAGACAATGTACTCGACCCATAGAGCAGCTGCTTTCGGCTGCGACCCCGCCCGTGAAAATGCAAGCCCGGAAAGTCCGCAGACTTTCCGGGCTTGTTCTATCTCAAAATATTATTCCGCTGATGATAGCCGGAGCACAGCGGAGGCGATTTAGATCGTGTACGCCTATCAGACCAGATACCCTTCAAAGCAGTGCAGGTCTTCCGTCTTGACGATGCCCTCCAGATACAGCCCGTCCTCCCGGTATTCCTCCACCTGCACGCTGCCGCGCTCCCGCATGGGGGCGGCAAGGCCCAGTTTATCGTAGGGCAGCAGCACCTTTAAGGTGTGCACCCGGTCGCTGAGCACCTCGTCCAGCTTTGCCAGCAGGGTGTCCAGACCGTAGCCGGTCTTGGCACTGGTGAGCAGGATGTCCGGGTCAAAGCTCATGGCACCCGGCTTATCGCACTTGTTGTAGACGGTCAGGCGGGGGATGTCCGCACAGTCCAGCCCGTCCAGAACCTCGTCCGTGACGGCCAGCTGCTCTTCCCGCTGCTCATCGCCTGCGTCTGCCACACGGATGATCACGTCCGACCATGCCGCTTCTTCCAGCGTGGACTTGAAGGCTTCCACCAGATTGTGGGGCAGGCGGGACACAAAGCCCACCGTGTCCACCAGCAGCACCGCCATGCCGCTGGGCAGTATCAGCTTGCGGCTGGTGGGGTCCAGTGTGGCGAACAGCATGTCCGCTTCGGCTACGCTGGGGCCGCACAGAGCATTCATCAGGCTGGATTTGCCCACGTTGGTATAGCCTACAAGGCTGACCACCGGCATCCCGGTCTTGGCACGGGCCTTGCGGCTCTCGCCCCGGCGCTTTTCCATTTCGGCCAGCTTTTCAGCCAGCGCATCGATGCGGGCATGCACATGGCGGCGGTCCAGTTCCAGCTTGGTCTCACCGGCACCGCGGCGGGCACCACCACCGCCGCCGCCACCGCCGCCCTGACGGCTGAGCGCTTCGCCCATGCCCTGCAGACGGGGCAGACGGTAGCGCAGAAGGGCCAGTTCGGTCTGCAGCTTGCCCTCGTTGGTGACGGCGCGGCTGCGGAAAATTTCAAGGATCAGCATGGTGCGGTCGATCACTTCCAGTCCGCCCAGCGCATTGGAGATGTTGCGGATCTGGCTGCCGGTCAGTTCACCGTCAAATACGGCGCATTCCGCGCCCAGCGTTTCGGCGGCAAGGGATGCTTCCTCCAGCTTGCCGCTGCCCAGCACGATGCCGGTCTCCGGGGTCTGGCGCTTCTGGGTCACCTGTGCCACGGCTTCCATGTGGTTTGCTTCGCACAGGGCGGAAAGCTCTGCAAGGCTGCGCTCGCAGTCCCACAGGCCCTGATCCAGCGCCAGCAGAATGACCTTCGTCGGGGGTGTTTCTACCAAAATATCGTAAAGTTCGCTCAAGGTAAGTCCTTTCTGTTATATCGTTCTCTTGTCAGCAGATAGCTTCTGCACTCCACCGGTGTGCCGTCAAATTTATGATCAATGGCATCGTGGTGGTAGAGAAAGCCTGCTTTTTCCATCACCCGGCCGCTGGCAGGGTTCTCTTTTGCGTGGCAGCAGGTGAGCCAGCCGCCGTCTGTATTCTCAAACCAGTAGTTTACTGCTGCTTTTAAAGCTTCGGTTGCAAAACCATGGTTCCACCAGTGCTTCCCGATGCAGTAGCCTGCTTCCCAGATGCCGTCTGTGCAGTCCTGCTGCGGCCAGAGCGCTTTCTGTGCCGGGTCACCGAGCAGAGCATTGAAGATGCTGATGCTGCCAAACACCTGCCCGGAAGCCTTTTCCACAATGGCCCACTGGTAGTAGTCCGGGTTCGGGTAAAGGGTGGCCCATGCCGCCAGCAGACCTACGGTCTCCAGCGCGTTTTTGTGCGGCTCCCACCGCAGAAAGCGGGTCACTTCCGGGTCGGATGCCCAGTTCGTATACATCTGCTCGGCATCCTCGGGCAGAAGCTGGCGCAGGAAAAGCCGGTCGGTCTCAAGCGTTTGCGTTCCGGCATGGCGCATGGCACACACCTCCCCACTTTATAAAGTATGCATAGGATAGCACAAATTTTGCGTTCCTGCAAGCGCCGCCGTGAAAAAACGCTTGACCGGACGGTATTTGTGCATTAAACTGAAAGCCAAGCGTTTTTGTAGGAAAAAGGAGAACTCCCTCATGAAGGATGTGCGTGAAATTTTAAAAAAGCGCCCGCTGCTGTTCGATGGCGGCATGGGTACATATTATAAGGCAAAGCCCGGGCAGGAATGTGAGCAGGCAAACCTGCTGGACCCGGACGGCATTTTGACCGTGCACCGCGCGTATCTGGAAGCGGGTGCCGATGCTATCAAGACCAACACCTTCGGCCTGCCGCGCATGGCAGCAGCGCAGAACCCCATGTGGGAGGCCATGGCGGACGAAGGCTGGAAACTGGCTGCACAGGCCGCTGCAAAGACCAGTGCTACCGTGTTTGCCGATCTTGGCCCGGCCCCGGACACCGAGGCACTCCCGGCGGCACAGATCTATACGGCCCTTGCCGAGCGGTTTGCCGCATTGGGTGCAAAGAACTTTTTGTTTGAGACGCTGAGCAGCGATGCCGGTGTGGCCGAAGCCGCGCGGCAGATCAAAGAAGCAGTGCCGGATGCCTTTGTGCTGGTGTCCTTTGCAGTGCTGCCGGACGGCTACACCCGCGAGGGCCGTCACTGCGCAGAGCTTGTGCGCAGCATGACTGCCTGCGGTGCAGTGGATGCTGTGGGCCTGAACTGCGTTTCTGCTCCCGGTGCCATGCGTGCGCTGGTGCAGCAGCTTGGCGAGACAAAGCTGCCGCTTGCAGTGATGCCCAACGCGGGCTACCCGGTGGTCACACGCACCCGGGTGCAGTATCAGGGCAGGCCGGAATATTTTGCACGGGAGCTGGCCCGCCTTGCTGCCGAGGGTGTGCGCATTCTGGGCGGCTGCTGCGGCACTACGCCTGCCCACATTGCGGCCCTGCGTGCGGCACTGGATGCCTTGCCGGAAACACTGCCTGCAGCCCCGGCAGTAGCAGTCTCCACTGCCGCAAAGCCGGAGGTGGAAAAAGACGATGCCTTCCTGCGCAAGCTGAACGCGGGCAAAAAGGTGATCGCCATTGAGCTGGACAGCCCCAAGGATGCCGACCTGACCGGCTATCTGGACGGTGCACGCCGCCTGCAGGCTGCTGGTGCAGACCTTTTGACCATTGCGGACTGTCCCATTGCCCGGGCACGGATGGATTCTTCGCTGGTGGCCTGCCGGGTGCACCGGGAGCTGGGGCTGAACGTGCTGCCCCACATGACCTGCCGCGACCGCAATCTGAACGCCACAAAGGCCCTGCTGCTGGGCCTGTACGCCGAGGGCGTGCGGGAGGTGCTGGCCATCACCGGCGACCCCATCCCCACCGCGGAGCGGGACGAGGTGAAAAACGTGTACCAGTTCAACTCCCGCAAGCTGGCGCAGTACATCGTCTCACTGGCAGGGGAGGGCCGGGAGATGCCCTCGCCCCTCACCGTGTTCGGTGCGCTGAACCTGAACGCCCGCAACTTTGATGTGGAGCTGCGCCGCGCACAGGAAAAGCTGCAAAATGGCATGAGCGGCTTCCTTACCCAGCCGGTGCTCTCCGCACAGGCGGTGGTGAACCTGAAAAAGACCCGCGAAACGCTGGGCGAAAAGGCGAAAATTCTGGCCGGCATCATGCCGGTGGTGAGCCAGCGCAACGCCATCTTTATGGAGAACGAGGTCAACGGCATCCATGTGGATGCTGAGATCATCGAGCGTTTTGCCGGGCTGGACCGTGCGCAGGGCGAAGAGCTGGGGTTGGAAGTCTCGGTGAAGGCCGCGCAGGCTGCAGCGCCCTATGCAGACGGCTTTTACCTGATGACCCCCTTCAACCGCATCGCCCTGATGGAGCAGCTCATTGCAAGGCTGAAGGATGAAGGAATCGCGGATTGAAAATGGCCGATGCGTTTGCACTGGCCATTGATAGCGGAAAAAATATTTTTTATATTTGCGTTTGTCGTGGCCTGCGGGCCACTCCAAACGCGCTTTCACGAATAAGGCCCAAACCGTAAGATGCATCGGGATAAATTCTTTTGAAGAAAAAGTAATTGACAAATCGCACAAAAAACGCTATATTCTTTTTATAAATGCGTTGAAGAAGAGTGTGCATCGCTTTTGCCATCCAGAGAGCCGGGGGCTGCTGAAAACCCGGTATGGCCCGGCGGTGTGCTGTCACTTTGGAGCAGGAGCGGTGAGCTGAAGAGTAAGCCGCTCTCGGAGCTGTCCCACGTTACCGGGGCATCAAGGGGCGCAGGATGCTCTGCGCAATTTGGGTGGTACCGCGGTTATTACAGCCGTCCCATGGAACGTTCCGTGGGACGGCTTTTTTCGTCCCACTTCATCATTTTTTACTGGGAGGACCCTATGAAAGAACTTGCAAAACAGTATGATCCCAGCCAGGTGGAAGACCGCATCTACCAGTTCTGGCTGGATGGCGGCTACTTCCACACCAAGGCCGACCCCGACAAGAAGCCCTACACCATCGTGATGCCCCCTCCGAACGTCACCGGCCAGCTCCACATGGGCCACGCCGTGGACAACACCATGCAGGACATCCTCATCCGCACCAAGCGGATGCAGGGCTATGCCGCCCTGTGGGTGCCTGGCACGGACCACGCTTCCATCGCTACGGAGGCCAAGGTCGTGGAGGCCATGCGTGCTGAGGGCCTGACCAAGGAAATGGTGGGCCGCGACGGCTTCCTGGAGCGCGCCTGGGCCTGGAAGACCAAGTACGGCAACCGCATCGTCAGCCAGCTCAAGAAGCTGGGCAGCAGCTGCGACTGGGAGCGTGAGCGCTTCACCATGGACGAGGGCTGCTCTGAGGCTGTCAAGGAAGTCTTTGTCCGCCTGTACGACAAGGGCCTCATCTACCGCGGCAACCGCATGGTCAACTGGTGCCCCCACTGCAACACCTCCATTTCCGACGCCGAGGTGGAGTATGAGGAAAAGGACGGCAGCTTCTGGCACCTGCTCTACCCGGTCAAGGAGACCGGCGAGATGCTGGAGCTGGCTACTACCCGTCCCGAGACCATGCTGGGCGATACCGCTGTTGCCATCAACGGCGATGACCCCCGCTATGCTCATCTGCACGGCTGCCATGTCATCCTGCCCCTGCTGAACAAGGAGATCCCCATCGTCTGCGACGAGCACGCCGACATGACCAAGGGTACCGGTGTCGTGAAGATCACCCCGGCCCACGACCCCAACGACTTTGAGGTCGGCCTGCGCCATGACCTGCCCATCGTCCGCGTCTTCACCTACGACGGTCGCATGACCGGCGCTGCCGATAAGGCTGCTGCCGATGCTCTGTTTGCTGCAGGCAAGAACACCGTCAACGAGCCTCATGTGCTGGACTGCGGCAAGTATGCCGGCATGACCACCCTCGAGGCCCGCAAGGCCATCCTCGCGGACCTGAAGGAGGGCGGCTTCCTGAAGGAGATCGAGCCTCTGAAGCACGAAGTCGGCACCTGCTACCGCTGCCACTCCACCATCGAGCCCATGGTGTCCAAGCAGTGGTTCGTCAAGATGGAGCCTCTGGCCAAGCCCGCCATCGAGAGCGTGGAGAAGGGCGACATCAAGTTCGTGCCGGAGCGCTTCACCAAGAACTATATGAACTGGATGAAGAACACCCGCGACTGGTGCA
>OGRQ01001670.1_pt1 | contig 19638 bp, 40 predicted proteins | sample 1553521 | NCBI WGS metagenome assembly OGRQ01 (sample SAMEA2580088, study PRJEB22360) | human gut metagenome | biome: human gut; feature: human-associated habitat; material: faeces | place: Denmark | collected 2008/2010
AGTATATTTGCATCATGGAAAAGGAAGATAAAAGAAGAGTTATACACGTAGAAATGAAAGCAACTGGTAAGCATAGATATTTTGCTTCACCTGCTGCCATCTATGATGTATTTTCAAGCCAAGAACTCGGAATTGCCCGGCAGTCACTTCTGAACTACTGGCAAAAAACGGAAGAACCTTATGAGAATACTATTTGCATTATCAGAAAGGGGGAGTTGGAACGAAAAAAGAAAATGAAACCAAATGAATGAACCGCAAATAACCATATCATTTAAAAATGTTAGAGATGCCTTTTATGTATATTGCGATATTATAGAAAGGCATGGAAAGGGAGCTACAGATACACCAATTGCAAGTTTTTATATTGGAAATGTTATACTAAGTTCACTTGCTTGCGAAATAGGGTTAAAGGCTCTACTTGTCTTTGAAAACAAACATTCTCATGGACATTATCTAAACGAATTATTCAACGAATTAAGCTCACAAATGCGAGAAAGCATAATACAATGTACCTCTTACGAGTTAGAATCTTTCAATAAAGCATTATCAGAGAACAAAGACCATTTTATTAAATGGAGATACTATTACGAAAGTCGCCAATTAGCGGCGAACTATGACTTCATTTTAAAACTGTTCTATTCTATTAAAGCACATTTAGATAAAATAAAGCCGGAGCACTAAGCCCCGGCTCATTAATTGATTAGCCCTTTGATTCTTAACCGATTTACGATTTCGGTATAAAGATACTCTATATCCCCACTAAAATCCCCATAATTCTGATACAGAAACACGACATCTGCACAGTTGTCGGAAATTGTACTCTTGGACTGAACCCCCAATACTCTTGACATTTCTTCACGTAATCCGGCTGTCATTTTTCCACCGGCAAGCGAGCTTGGAGAAAACAAGTACAAGATGATGAAGATGAACTTCTTCCGTTGGGTCACACTGTCAATATTCGGTGGACATCCCTTCTCATTTAGCAACTCAACAAAAACTTTATAGATACCCCCAATAAGGCTTTTATCTTTCAAAATCGGGGCGGTCAAAGCGTTTTCTTCTTCTGAAAGTTCTGATTTTTCGATACGAATCTTTTTAAGACGAATTATTTTATTAAAATCCAGCTCCATAACACGATTATTTTAAAAGTAAATAGTATATTTGCATCATAATCGTGTAAGATTTGGGAGAATTAAGCTTGGTCGTGCTCGCTGGTTCTCCCTTTCTATTTTAAAGGATCAATTATTTGTTCTCTGTTTTCCATTTTTCTTTTAAGATTACTGTATTCATCTTCAATACACTTGCTTATCTTAGCTGCATCTTCGTAACGTTCGGCTTTTATAAGTATTCTTCTTATCTCTTCAAGCTGATTGATGTATACGATGTCATTGCGATCCGTCACGTGCCGGATATAACTTTTGATGTCATTCAGCTTGCCCTCCATGCGTCTGTGCCATTTGTTTATCAAAATTACAATGATGGCAACGGTTGTGACATTAAGGATGAATAATGCGATTTTAAGTATTAATTCTGCTACTTCGCTTATTGGCATGGCTATTCCTCCCTTAGTCAAATAACACAAATTCGTAAGCAAATACAAAAGGATTACTTTCCCATACGCCTTTGCCGGAAACTTTGTCTATCAAGTAGGCAAAAGCTTCTTGGGCTACGTTCGTTGACAAGTAAGATCCGTTTACATGTGGGGTATGATATATTTTTTGTCCAAGAAAAGTTGACACATGAATAATCCCCTCTTTCAAGCAATCTTCATCGCTAATGTCCTGTAGGCGTTCAACCTTGATCCCGGTAATTTTGATATGGTGGGGCATTAGGTCGGCTTTCACAAACATCTTATTTCCCCAACCGGGATATAATTTCAGTTCAGGCAATATAGAATCCAAGTATTCTAAGTAAGCCGCATTTTTCCCCTTTCTATGAAATTGGTCAACATCCATATAACTTTGCGCAATGGCAACAACTTCACCAAGTTTATATTTCGGCAATATCTCGCCCATATCAAACTCTCTTTCATCTGCATCGTACATACAAGGAAAGCCAACTATCTTTTTATCAGAAGGACTTCTGTGTATATTGAATCCTGCGACCCATTCTCCCCTAAAAGTTCTTGGACATTTGATTATCCTTCTCGTCATAGTCTTCCGACCTTCCAATACAGCTTTGGTTAAGCCGTATTTATCTGAAAACATAATTTTCTTCATGATTATTCCTCCCATTCTAATTGCTTCACAATTTTAAAATAATCCTCATTGCTCAAAACCTTTTCCGCAGCATCGAGTACGGTATTATATCCGTTACAATAGGCTAAATCTGCAATTTCGCTTATTATAAGTTTATTGATGTCGTCTTCTTGCAACTTCAATAGTCTTTCTCGGCAACGGGATTTATTGTTTTCTCTGTTCATCGCTATTCCTCCTTGATTAAATCCGGATTATCGTAGATGTTGCCTACAATCTCTTCCATTACATTATAGTTACAGAATGGCAATAATTCTCCACTATACTCTCCGATATATCCAAAACATCCGTCTTTTACACCTACTTTATTATAGATTCTTACGCCTTCATCTTCACCCATTAACAATATATCCCCTTCGTAAATTTCCTTACCGTTCTTGTCAAGTAATCCGGTGAACTGACCTACGGTTTCGGGAATGACCTTACTTCTATTAAACATTTCAGTAGCTTCGCATCCATATTGGGAAAGTTTCTTGCTGAAAATAGCCATTTCACCACTTTCGTACTGAATCAAGTCACCAAATATCCATTCGTTATTATATAAGTTTTTATCTCTGAATTTTATTGTACGATTCATTTTATTCCTCCTTCTTTACCAATTCAACTTCCGTCGGCTCTTCATCTTCCCATTTTACTTCGGGAAATAGAGAGGGATAAAGTTTAATCCAATCATTCAACGTTTTGGATGGTTGCCAACTTTCCGGGCACTTTAGGGGATGATCTTTATAAAGATACAAATCACCGTCTTTGTCTCTTGCTACATACATATTAGTCTCCTTTCTTTATTATGAATAAATTGAATATATTCTTAATTTCTTTGGCAAGCTCTTCATTTTTACTAGTATCATACTTTAAGCTCCATTCATTATCATCATAAATACGCTTTATAGTGTCCGATGAAGCACGTAAATGTACTTGATGTTGATAATCCTGAAATGGGTTAATAAGCCCGAATTTAGGACATGATATACAATAATGATTCCCTTTCCATGAGCTAGCTTGTATTATTAAGTAAAAGGGTTCATTCATTTCTTCCAATTCTTTAGCTATTAGATAAGCCACATAGCAACAACCGCCACTATTAAAGTGATATTTGCTATTTAATTTTTCTAGCAATAAATTAATAACCATCTCTCATTTTTTTTGATCTATCTATATACTCGGCTGCTCTCTGTGAGCCAGTTTTATATTTACAGGAGTGATTTACTTCTCTATTTTCAAACGATATGGGTATATCAATTTTTGTTTGCTCCGTAGGCTTGCGACAATAAGATTCTACAAAAGTTTCACCGTCTACTTGATCTCCATAAATTTTTCCTTTTGTAACAATTTCTTCTTCATAGCAATATGCCGTATTTGATATATCATCATTTTCTTTAAGTCTTGTTATAGAGTATATTGTTGGCTTATGTATTCCATTACATATTTCACTCGTGCAATGAATTTGATGTTGAAATTCATTAAAAATAGGCATTTTTTCCATCTTAATATATACTGCTTTAGTACCTTTATATGAATTCATTAATACTAAAAACCATTGCCAATTTTTTACTTTTTCATCACCATCATATTTATATAAGAATGTTCTAACATATTTCATATTCAATCTCCTTTCTCTTTAATCCGTTCTAGTACATCTCTGTTGGCTTCCAGTATTTCATCGAAAGACGGGATTGGCATCCAGGCTACAACCTCTTGTTTGAGGATCTCCCCAAGAGCATCTGTAGTGTTGTATATCCTCCTGAAATCTGGCGTATTGAAAGAGTCGCTCGTTACAGTATGCCAAAATCCGTCACTTCTTAATTCTCCAATTTGAGGAATACCTATAAAACCATCCCTTTTATCACGGACAATGACAAGCACCCAGTCATATTCTGGCTTTTTCGGCAACCGTTCCTCAACACTTATCCACGGGGATTGCTTAGTTCCATCCTCATAACCTTTTGCATACACTTTTCGTAAATAACCCTCTATTACACGAGGTTGGTTTATCCGGTTAGCCAATAGGCTTACTATATCTTTTAATATCATACTATTTATTGTTTAATTTTTCTTCAAACTCCGCAATGATGCAATCAGCATCACCGCCATGTACCCAGTTTTCTAAAACAGAGGAAAGGACCTCTATTGATTGCTTTGCATGCCATTCTGCACCAGCCATAAAATCTTTTTGCGTCTCTTTGTATAAAACACCTTTATCATCAGGATCATATAGCCCATCAGCGTATTTTTTTGCTGCTTTCTCTAATGCCTGTTTCATAATTGATTTGTTATGAAGGTTTCTGTAATGGTTCTAAATCACATTCAGGCGCCCAACCTAAAGACTTCGTACCATCCCAAACATTGTATAACCATTCATCTACATATCCCTTCTGTGGGTTGAAATCAGAATGATAAGCGTTAATTATCTCAACCTCTTTGCCAATCTCTAATTTATTTGGATGATTGGCAATCTTTACTTTTTCTCCAATTTTAAATTTTGCTTCCATTATTTCCGTTTTTTAGGTGGTATATAAATCGGTGATACTTTCCCTTTATTTTTTTTATTTATGCCATTCATTCGGTCAACCGTCTTTTGATTGAAGATGGTAGAACCGGCAAGACCTTTGATATTCTTTCCCATATATGCTCCTTTCTATTCTTATTTTTAATTATTCGACTTGTTCCTCACCTTCACGTATTAGGGTAAAAGGTAGTTTGGTACCACAATTCACACAATAAGCTGTTTTACTCTTGTTTAAGGAAACTCCATCGGAATATTCCCCACCAGAATATGTACCGTCAGAATTATGCACACTTGTGTAACTCATTCTAAACAGATCACTATACTGATAACCGTAAAAACCATTGCAATAAGGGCAAGGAAGCGGTTGTGCTTCAGTTACTTTTATGGAGATTTTTTTGCTCATTTCTGTTCTTGTTATGAAGGTTGTTTACTAATACACTCTGGTGATTTGCTACCCATTGGATTCATATTCTCATCATAGTAAGTCGCAGTGTACATAGTTTCTTTAATCTTATGCTTACCACACTTACTACATATATAGGTAAATGGAGCATCAAAAGGCTCTACCCATTTATGACGGTACTTATTTGTTGATTTATTCATTTCTATTCTTGTTTTACGCAATTCTTGAATATTCTTCAAGAACTTGCAAGGTTTTACTCTAATTGAGTCGTACATATTTACCTGCGATATCGCAAGTTCTTAATATATCGGCATTATCTTCACCGAAAGCTATTAGGACACTGCCGCAACCGGGCGAATCTCCACGAGTCCCATCAGGCCGGAAGAACCTAATCCGGTTACGCAAAAACTTCATCGCTGTTGCTTTTTCAAAGATGATATCTTGAAACATCTTTGAATCACAACGATTGAAAAGTAATGCGATTCCGTTTCCATGCTCTGCCAGACGTTTAACGAAACGTTCTATTAGAGGACGGGAGTAAGGAGGATTAAGCCAAACACGACCTACCCAATCTTTAGTTAATCCGTCATGGTTCTTGTTGTACATTTGTGTAGCTGTTTGCCAAAGCGGTTTAACCGGAGCGCATGGATCTAAATCGAACTTTCCCAATGCGTCTATAATTTCTTTTGGCGTGTACCATTCATCGGTGGTATTAACCGATTTCTCAAAGGTTGTATTCATTGAAAATATTTTAATTAATATTATCCATCAGGCAGTCCGCTATCGCATACACCACCAGGTAAAATAAGATGTTCACTCCTAGGAGAAGGAGGATGTTTAGGAGTATTCTCATAACTAATCCAGCTTCTCGTTACTTTCGAAAATATGAGCAAACGTACTTTTTTCATCTGATAGATCGAGTCCAAGTTGTGAAGGGTGACGTTTGATGTAATTATAAAATGCGAACATCTTCTTGTCATCGTCACCGCAGCGGTCTACCAACAGCCGGATGAAAGCCAGAAGACAATCGGAGTCGTTTCCGAAGTTTTCCTGTGTGGAGAACTGTGTTTTATCCACATCTTGTTTCAATTTCCGGATCGCGGCTATTGCTGTGTTGAAATTGCGTTTCGCATCGTGGCGTAATTCATAGCCTTGCTTTCCCATTTCGCTTCTCAAATCATAGAGAAGGGTTTCTACGACATCTGTCAACACATAGATTAAGTTGAGAGTCGTATTAAGATTTGTTGTTCCTACTAACATGATTTTATTTATTTCTTATTTGGATAAATCCACGTTTTTCTGTCTCTCTAAGGAGTTCCATATCTTCTTCCTTGATATTACAAGGTGTTTCTCTGTTGACACTCATATAAGATGATATGCCGAATTTCTTTCGTATCTTTTCTATGACTTTCCATTCTTTGGTAGTCCAGCATATTGTAACATTCATTTTCTTAAACTTTTTCCTATGAATTTCACTCGTGTAGTAATGGAAACCAATCTATCCATAGTACGTTCCCCATACTTTTGGGAGATTTCATCAAGTGATAGATTAGTGGTCAATATCAAGAGTTTTCCTCGCTTTTCCGCTTCATCAACAATTTCACAGAAGGCAAGTCTTTTTTCTCCGAATTTCACGCTAAGATTCTCTGTGCCGACATCATCAATATAGATGATATGCTTTGCCTTCACAGCGTCTATATCAGCATTCATCTGTTGTGCATCATAACATGCTACAATCTTCCGGCAATAGTGATTGAGAAGCAAAGGGATAATCTTCCAGCATATAAGTGATTTCCCTCGTCCACAATTGCCATGGCATAAAAGTCCACGCCCGTTATTCCCAGAAAGCCATGTGGCTATTTCATCGTATTCCGGTAGCCATTCGGCATTTCCCGTGAAATAGTTCAACCCTTGCCAAAGGATATTCTTTGCATCTGGTATCGCTATGTTCACAAGATTGGGAACAGGGTTAAATCCAGTCTTCCTAAGATTGTCGATTGTTTTTTTAAAGTCTATTTGTTCCATCTTTCCTCCCATTTTCTTTCCTGTGGCGAATCGTATTTGTCAGGAGAGTTATCTTTGAGAACCACACCAATATCAGTAGTTGGCTTGGCCGGTATTTTTTCCCGATTTGCCCATGTTGCCAACCTTTTAGGAAGTTCCCAGGTCTTTTCAAGTTCATAGCGCATTTTAGTTTCTGATTTGTTCAGTTCAGACCAATAATCAAAGAAGGAGCGAATCATTTCCTTTTGATACTTACCGACAAAAGGTACAAGAGATTGATAAAAAGATTCTTTTCGAGAGAGAGTAGCGGCTTTAGCCGCGTTTTTCTTATCTCCGTAAGGAGATTCTTTAGTATTATCTTCTTCATCTTTCTTCTTATTATCGCCCTTAGCTTGCCCCATTTTTTCAACAACTGCCCTTAACTCCGCCCTTAATTCGCCCAAAGCATTATTTAACTCTCTGATTTCTTTATTGTTATCTATGTCCTTGTCTATGCCCTTGGGTATGCCCTTGTAGGGGTTGTATTCATCATACTTGCATAAAGTTATCACAGTCATGCCTTGTTTGTTACAAGTCGTTATCATGCCTCTCTTTTTCAGTTTGGCAAGAAAATAGCGCACTTTCTTTTCAGACCATTGCCAACGCTTCATCAAAAACGATATAGATGCTGGATATTGACCTCTTGAATAAGAGATTTCCCGACCTCCGATGAGTTCGCTGTACGCCTTGTCGGTTGCCTCAAATCGTGCTGACTGAATCAAGTCAAGCCACGCTTCGCACTCCGAAAACTCACGGGCTACCTTCCACATTTCATTCGAGAAAAACCTGCGGCTTAGCCTCAAAAATCCTTCGTCCATAGTTAGAATCTCACGTTTGTTAATTGTCTTCCTTTAGAGCAAACTACCCATTTACCATTACCGCTATCAAACAACCGTAAATCAGAGACTTCGCCAAAACGTTTGATGTTACCGCATAAATCTACAATCCAGCCACATTCTTTGGAAGGGTGGGGGCGAATAGCCCGACCGACTATCTGATACCACATAGCAAGTGACATCGTAGGACGTGCCATAACAACAGTGTCAAGTTCCGGATAATCAAAACCCGTAGTCAATACCCCGACATTCGCCACTACTGGTATTTCCCCAGTTTTGAAATGTTGGAGAATCATTTCACGAGTTGCTTTTGGAGTATCACCGGATACAATAGCGCAACCAGGTATTGACATCGTTAACCGTTCTGCTTCTTTCAAGAACCGAGTAAATACTAAAATGCCTTTTCTCTTACCACCTGCTTTGGGATTCATCAGTCTTTGGACAATATGGACGAGATAACCGTAGAAGTCTATCCGTTCATATTCTCTTTGAACTGACTTATCCGTATAGTCGGCACCGGTGGTATTTACTTTCAGGTTAAGTTCATTCCATCCTGAAGGATTCATTGGATAATAGTTTAGCTTTGCCAAGTAGCCCATATCTAATAGGGTTGATACTTGTACATGGTAAATGACCTCTGAAAAGACATGAGGTTTTGTCCAAGTGATAAATTTCAGCATAGAACCAAAGTCACGGCTGGAACTTAAACGATACGGTGTAGCTGTCAGTCCAAGAACCTTACACTTCACCGCATCGAAGAAATCCTTGTACATTCCCTCTTTAGGGTTAACAAGGTGACATTCGTCCACGATGATGTTCTTGAAGTGGGTGAACAGTTCAGGATGATTCTTCACACTGCCGATGGTGGCAAATGTTATCCGGCTTATCTCCTTTGAGTTAAAGGATGCTGAATAGATACTGCAATCAAGAATGCCGTATGAGCAGAGTTTTTTGAAGTTTTGCTCTAAAATTTCTTTTGAGGGCTGAAAAACCAATGTATGACCGTCAAGCCTTGCGGCTATATCCGCTATGATAAGGCTCTTTCCACTCCCCGTAGGCAGAACCATGATAGCATTCGTCTTCTTCGCCCTGTTATTGAAGAAAGAAACGGCAGCATCAGAGGCTTTCTGTTGGTAATCACGTAGTTTGTACATATCTATCTTCTGATTTAATGATAAAAGGGGAATCCTCACTAAGTTTGGAAAGAAATGTCCGGATTATATAAGCCTGTTTCTTACTTAATCCAACCGGAGAGAATGAACCATCATTATTCTTGACCATCATGACAAATGTTCCTGCTTCCAAATCATTCATAACCCTTTCTCCTTTCGTAACTTCTTATTAAGTGCTTTGTAATACTTGATTAGCTGTTCGTACTCAAAATCAGTCATTTTGGAAGTACCATCAGCTTTCACTTTCAGCAAGTCAAATTTCTGTTGCCCGATTTTGGCTATCAGATTCACCCGATAGCCTTCCAAATGATCGGCTTTGAACCTGTTGCAGTGCCGGCATTCGGCATGGCAATTATTCTCATCAAACCGTGTTGCCAAATGTGTACGACTGAAATAGTGCCCGCAGTCTGCTTGTGTAAACGGCTTTATCTGTCCGCAACTGATACAGCGAAAATATCCGTTCGGCATACAATCACGAAGCCGGATGAAAAGGGAAAACTCCTTGTCGAGTTTAGCTTTCAAATCCGGCTTTTTCTTTACTGTTACCCCTGCTTTATCAAACAGAGGTAAAGGCTTGTCTTTTTTCTTAGCTTTGGTTCGTTTAATGTAATACGGCATTGTTTATAATTTTAGTTTGTGGTGGCAGCAGGATTCGAACCTGCAATGCTTGGCAATCTTCTACATCTTCCGTGTAACACTGGATTGGTTCGTTTTACAATGATGCCCAGTTTTCATAACATCGTAACCAAGTCTACTAAGAGTTGTCAGCGTCTACCTATTTCGCCATACCACCATGTTCGCCCGCCAATCTTCACAGACAGGCAGGCAGGTTAACAAAGTTATACTTCGATGATTACGATGTCCGGTGCAATTTGTCTGATAGCATCCAACTGTTCATCAATGACTTTATTTTTGTATTCCTCGATGGCCTCATTCGCACCGGCAGACACAAGAGATAAAGAAACATCCCGACCGTCCACATCAGCGTAAATTTCGATTTCTATCTCTTCACAGGCAAAACCTTTGAAAAGAGGGATGTTTAGTTTGAAAGATTTTGGAAGGTTGGAATCAACCACCTGTGAGTAGTTATCCACCTTACTACCATTTTCCTCCTTACTGCGTTCGATGTCTTGGTTTACCTTTGCTTTGAAGTTTTTCAAAGTAGAAACAAGCATCATGTTTTGCGACTTGTCAGTAAAGAAAGCTCGGTGCATCTTCAAAAACTGCGATAATTTGATAGGTTCCCATTTCTTATCGGTATTAATGCCGAACTCTACCATCTCTTTGGACGGCTGAAGTACTCCGGTGATGACATCTTGGTAATAATTTGTTTCGTTAATCGTTAAAATCATCCCCATCTTGTCACGATTCACGATAATATTGGACGACTTTTGGTTGATTAAATCAATACGTTTCTCTAACCATCTGTAAGGCGCATCAATCGTCCCGTCTATCATAACCCTTTCCGGCTCTTTTATCTCCAGTTGTTCGGGGGCTGTTCCCTCTCTCAATACTACTTCAATAGGCGTACCATTATAATCTTTCGGTACAACCACGTTTAATTTGTTTTCGCTCATGATTCTGTTCCTGTTTTACGGTTAATATTAAAAATAGTTCTTTGCATTTCCTGCGGCATGATAGGACGGGAATAAACCAGCTCACCCAGTTTGTTGTAATACCCGGCCATCTTTTCTTCATGATAGAGAATTTTCACACACTCTTCATTTTCAACATATTCAGAGCCTTTCTTTATATTTTCAAGAAGTTCCTGTTTCCTTTCATTCAAAGGCTTTAGCTCTGCCTTAAATGCTTCCATTGCTTCTTTTTTCTCTATCTCAATATCATTAATTTGAATTGAGGTTTCAGCAAGAGATTCTTTCTTTTGAGCCAACTCATCCGGTGTAAAGCGATGAGTATAGCCAATCTCTTCCACTGCATCGGCATTGTCCTGTAAGAACTGCCATCTATCCTTTTCGGGGATTTCTTGACCTAAAAATTTGTCCATAAAATAAAATGATTAAATAAATTCTTTGTTACGTTCAATTTCTTGCTGGGCATATACCAACATTTGATGTTCATTAGCAGCCGGTAGATAAATATCTGCCTGTGCCGTGCTCCAATTACGAAAACGCTCAATAGATAAAGTCATTTCCCCTGTTGTCAGTTCTGCCGAACTGCGTAAATAAGTTACTTCTTCACCTTTCTTGTTGATCGTTTTGCGTTCAAACAAATCACGGTTGCAAGTTCTCTTATAGAAGTCAATTTTGGCTTCGTCAAGGCTACAACCGTACTCACTACCGAAATATCCTAAAAGAAGATGTAAGTAGCTGTTTTGGGCAAGCGTGCGGTTAGGAAGTTTCTTTTTCACTTCCACCACCGCACGTTCACTAAACAGCTTGTTTACATACTCTTTGAACTTGGGTATTTGATATTCATTCTTCAAATCGAAAATCATACGCTAAAAAGGCAAATCATCCTTTGCATTACCATTCGCATCAACCGGAGGCGGAAAATCCTGCGGTTGATGATAAGTCGGCTGTGGTGGTTGTGTTGGTGCTGTTTGTGGGGATTGTGATACACCCCCACGCCCTTCTATTTTATAGCATCGAATAGACGCCATACGTTTAAGCTCTCCATCCTGATTCGTCCAAGAACGTCCCTGTAAGACAAATAATACAGTAACAACATCACCCCGATTAAAGCGGTCAAGTTCTGTACACTTGTCACCCGAAAACTCTAAGGGAATAATGTTTTCATACTCGCTACGCTCTCCCGTATAAGGATCATAAGTGGTAGCGTCTAAAATAAACTCCCGTTTCGTAAATGAGGAACCACCGTTTTTGGATGGGATTTGAACGGTTTGTCCGATTTCGATAATTCTTCCAGTTATTTGATTTGCCATTAATTTTCTCCTCCAAAAATCTTTTTATCGGTTATAAGTTCCCTGTTCTCTTCCAAGAACCGGATAAACTCCTCACAATGATTAGTAAGAATAGGAATATCACGTTCAGGATTGAAAACGTATGTTTCTGTATAGGTATCTACCACATAGCCGCCTTTGTTGAACTCTACAATGTTATACTCAAATGTCCGTACATCAGAACCGTTCTTCATTAAAGCGTATGGATATACTAAATGCTGGTGGTGATCTTTGAACTTTCCCACGGTATAACTACCGGTTGTTTTGATGTCGTGAACACTGGTAGGCATCAGTTCGTCAATCAGACCGTAAACCAATACATTGCCGTATGCAGTCGGAAGGATTGCCTCTACACGTTGCTGCGTCAACGCCTCTTTGTAGTAATTTGCGAACTCACGACAAAGGGATATAGGAAAGACAAATGAACGATTGTTATAAACGGCTTTCAAGGCTATAACCTTTTGCTCGCCATTCCCTATATCAGAATATATCTTTTCTACCTGCACCGTTTCAGATTTCCGGTTCTCAATCATACAGTCAATGACCTCATTAAAAGCCGTACCCTTGTCGGCAACTTCGCTGTCAAACGGTTTACGGTTAATACGGTCTATCAGTTCTTGGAACTGCTTCTGCTGAAACTCTTCTTCTGTACAAGGCGGATTCTCACTCCACCCATAATAACGCTCATATATGACATCGCTATTAAGGTAATTGAAGTAAGAATCCAATAATGTAGCATATATCTTATACTTAGGCTGCATCTGAATAAGTTTTAGTCTCTTTGTTAAAAATCAGTCCTAATTCTTTCGCCTTAGCTGCCAACATCATTGAGGCTTTCATCTTTGAACTTCCCACATGGTTGAAATCATCAATATGGGCGATAAAGTCATTCGCTGAAGCTGCGTCGGCAACTAATTCTAAACAACCTGTTATATCAGATAGCACTTTGTTATATGCTTCTTGTTCAGCCTTTTTTGATTGCAACATAGTAAGATATGGAGCAATAATCCGAGTAGAGATAAAATCATTCTTGGTCGTCGGATTGCCGTTTTTGTCAAGGATGGTAGGTACTTCCATCACTGAAGGCAAGTTACAAGTATTCTTTCCGTCATTCCTTGATGTCGGATCGAAAGTAATAGTACGTCTCTGCACTCCTCTCTCACTCTTCATTTCCAAGTAACCTAACAAATCAAGTTCGGTGACGATGGAGTTGTAGGACTTCTCACGTAAGGCAGGAATAAACACCGTATCATCACCCTCTTTTCTTGTGTCACGATGGGCAACAAAAATGATATGTTTCTTCAGACTTGATAGCGTTCTTGTCATCCAAGAAAATTCAGCATTGATACCGCCCCAATCTCGAATAGATGGCTGCCTGGTTCCACATTTATAAGTGATGATAAAATCCATCATCTTACCAATGGTATCAACCACAATAGTCTGATAAACAGACAAATCTTCTTGCAAAACCAGCTGAACATCATTCCAAGAAGTGACCTGCACAGTGTCAATATTCTCCAAATGAGCCATATTCATACGCTTAACACCATTGTCAAAATCCAACAACAGAGGCTTTGGTGCACTCAAAGCTACTGTGCTCTTACCCATACCTGCTTGACCGTAAATCATCATCTTTACGTTTGTTGGAATATTCAATTCCGTTGATTTTCTGATTAAACTCATGATTGTTATATTTTTAGTTAGTAATTATATTAGAGACTTCAATAAAGGATCTATACCATCCTTCAATTCTTTAAGTTTCTTCAGCGAATAAACTTTAGGACTATTCCTATGTACACCAGCCCTTTTCCAAGTCAATGCTCCCGTAGCGCACTGATGAGCCAACCACCTTCTACCAAATCCAAGTCGTATAGCTTGCGTTTCCGTAATCTCATCAATGACCGGATCCTTGGAGATCGCATATTCGCTGACAGCTTCTTTCGCGGCCGCTTTTATTATTTTCTGTAATTGCCAAACGTCAAGTTCCATATAATAAAGGCATATTACGCCCTCTAATTCTTACACGAACACGGGCGATAAGTTCTACATTGGCATTAGAACGGGTTCGGATTTGTTGCCGTTTCATGTCTAAATGACTATCAACACAAAGAATAATCAAAAGTACACAAGCAACAAATGATCTCATGGCCGGCGAAAAGTCCAGCGTCAACCGGATACCTGATATCCTCTCGGCTAACTTTAATGCCAACTCCCTCCCATTCCGAACACCCAAAATTAAAAATGCTGTCTGAAGCTGGTTATTTATCGTACTTACTGCACGATGCTTCAATACGGCAATCTCCTTTTTTTCATACCCGGCTGCGTACATTTGTGCTGTAATGTCACATTCGGGCGTTAACTCGGTAAATACTTTCATAATCGTGTGTATTTAAAGTTTGAATCAGGAATCTCTAAATACTGTAACTATCCCTTTCGGAACATTAGTTTCCGATCTCCACTTATGTCCATTTTTGTACCCTTGTGCATTAAGCAATGAAACATTGTTGCGCACTGTGCAGACTTTATCGATAGGAAATTCTACTTTCTTCCCTTTCTTTAAGTCTCTCATACGAGGCATAATTTCCACTTTTTTCTCCATAAACTGATTATATTTAATTGAATGTGGACGGAACCGGTAACGATCCGGCATACACACTTCCGGCTGTGTGCAGAGCATTCCATACGCCCGCCCGTTTGCCGGGGTTTTCACCCGGCTGCTTTTGCTAATCTAAACACAAAACGAATTAAACAACTTCAAGAAAAGCCTTAATAGCCAACATTTTCTTTTCAGCTAACACTTTGGCAGCTTCTTCTCGATTTTTCCAATCTTTATAAAGTTCGAGGTCCTTTTTTGTACTTTCGAGGTCTTTATTAAGAGACGACACCAATTCAATCAGTTCCTCTCTTGTCATTTCTTCAATACCTTTTGTTTCCATATACATTATTATTAATAGTTACCAACTTTTTTCTTTATAAATGGCGATCATTAGAATAACCGACATCACGAATGTTAATACGTGAAACGGATTAAAAAACATGCCAACAAAACAGGTAGCCGACATCAGTACTGCGCAGATGAATAAAATTAGCTGCACTCTTGAATAAAAAATTACTCTTTTCATAAGCGTTAGAATTAAATTGTACCCGGCAACCGATTCGATCGGCAGCATCACACATTATGCCGGGCTATATATTAAAGCGACATTCGATAGACCGTTTAACACCGATCCGGGACAAGTCAACCGGACTTCACGGACACGACATAATATCCAATATCGCCAACCTTATTACCTTCATTAATAAGTTAGTTTATAATCCTTTCGTTTCAACCCCATTTCTGTGGGTACTAAGGTGTAAGTAAGAGAAAGAACCATCAGAAGTGACCGGGTGAGATATGCCCTACGCCCACCCGACCGGGCTTTAGTAAGCCGTTATGAAGTTTTCTACTTTGAAGCTTCTGAATCCATTCGCATCTACATCGAAGTAGCGGACAGTTTTGTAGTTTTCTGATCCAGTTCCTTTTATTAGGCTCTGAACATCTTTGAGAGTACCCTTAGCACGGCGAAGCGATCCATCTGCCTTTTCATAAGCGAACGTTACAATACCTCTGTGCATTTGCTTTGTCAACCGGTATAAAGCCCATGCGCGAGAAAGACATACGGCGAATGCTTTACCGGTTGTTCTCATTAGCTCATAAGCCATACAGAATACTTTGTGTCTAAAATTTGAAGTTTTCATAATCGTGTGTATATTAAAGTAGTCCAAAGACTACCGGTTAAAACTTGATACAATGTGGTGAAACTTTGCTTTATCCACCCCTCTAAATGAGGCTTCATTAAGAATGTGATCAGCGACATTATCATTAACCTTGATTGCCTTTAGCGTATTAATATCAATATGATAAGGTTCGTCGGTTGGCTTTGCGAGAGGCACGTAGCCTGTAAACGGAAAATTTCGTCTGCCGATTGGCCAAACTATATAACCATGAGGATATTCATCTACAATCTCGAAAATATCTTTACGATTGTAATTCTCAGTAACTAATATATTCATAATCGTGTGTGTTTATGTGTTAGTATAAATAGTTGTTCATTGCTTCGTAGCCACCAAATATTTCGGCAACAGGATCGTTAGACCAATCCAGTGGGGTGAGATATTCAACCTCTCTTTCGAGAGTTTCTATTTCATCAGAGAGGATTTTCACGATCTCTGACTTGCTGTCTACATTATATACATAGCAGACTTCTTCTTCGCTAATCGTGCTCAACGCTTCTAACTCGCCTCTTTTGTTTTCGAGTTCTGCTAATGCTGTTTCATAAGATCGTGCCATAATCGTGTATTTTAATATGTTCGTACTATTGCTTTACTCAACACGATCGCTTACCTTTGCTTTCGTGATTGATTGATGATGCAAAGATATGAACTTAATTCATATAATCAACGCTATATATGAACTATTTTCATATATAAATAGTTAATTTATGTTTTATGGCTATAAATCAAGAATTTAAAAACTTAATTAGCAGGATTAAATATGAATATTCACTCAATCAATCCCAAATAGCTGATAGTTTAGGGGTTAAAAAGACATATTTATCTGATATGATAAATGGTCGTGTACCATATAACGAAACCATGAGCAAAAAAATCAGTGAGATTTTCCCGGTTGTCAACAATGAACAAAGTTCATATAACAAAACCATAAAAATAACCGAATCTGACATAAACGAAAGTTCTTTTAGTGGGACTTTAGTATATGATATAGATGCGACTTGCGGGATGGATAATAGAGAAATAGAATTTGCAGAAGATAGAATTATCGGTTCAGTTAATTTGCCAGAAATAAGTAAAACTGCCAAAATAGTAACGGCTAATGGTGATAGCATGGAACCAGTAATATATAATGGGAATAGAGTTGTTATTCGAGAAATATTTAACTGGGAAGACATCTTCTACGGGCAAATCTATTTAATACTTTTAGACGAATATAGGATGATTAAATATATCCGCAGATATGAACAGGATGAAAAAAACTATATTATCCTACGTAGCGAAAATTCCAGATATGATGATATAAAATTACACAAAAGTAAAATAAGAAAACTCTTTATTGTAGAAAACATATTATCAGTTAAAACCCAAATATGATTCCATGAAATTCAATCATTCAGTACATAAACATTATTTAACCTTTCCGTATTCTTGCGTACATTATATAGAGTGGTTATGAAGAAAGAGAGTTGGGCGTTATTATTAAGTTCTGTAGCTGTACTTATTAGTTTAGTTGCAATATGTGTAGCTTGTCCGCATAAAGCAGAATTGGGATTTGATTACCAAGGAGTGATAGTAGGAGTATTATCATTGTTAGTGACAATTCTAATAGGATGGCAGATATATACATTTATAGATATAAATAAGAAAAGCAAGGAATTAGAAGAAGCTAAGACCGCGGCACTCATAAGCACGGAAAGAAATAACGCTTTAACAACCAATGCTATTTCTGATTTTTATTATTACATTTTACTTAAGTCTGATCCTTTAGGAGTTGAGTATCGATTTTTAGATTACAGAATAAGCTCATTATACCACTTTTCGAATATCGGAGAAATTGAGACTTGTAATACAATAGTTAAGGTGCTTTTGGAGATGATTGTTGTTCCAGAAGATATCAAGGTTTTAGAGAGTGGGAAAAATAGAATACTTATGTTGCTCACAAAAGTAAAAGATACAGATAAAATTATAGGATATGAAGAATTAGTTTCGAGAATTGCACGATTAGGTATTATGCCTAAGCAATCAAAGTAATTTATGTAAGCTTTCAATTATCTCATCTTGGACTTTCTTATACTCTTCGGGAGATAACAGTTTTAATCCCGAATATTGAAGTAGATGGTTCAAATGACATGGAAAAGAAGCGTTAACATTGCGTCTATTCCAAATATCACATTGAATTTGTACATCTGATTTATAGCGTTCAATTGCTAAATTCAGAATAGACTCTTTGGTAGCCTGTTGATACGGAAGTTTATTATTGTCATCCATAGTGATAAAGCAAAGACGACAACCCCAAAGTTGCGGTTTGAGGAAGTCGCCTATATAGTCCCTTACGGGAACAGTTTAACAATTTAGTCGGTATCATCCGCAACTTGATTCCGACACAAAGATAATAAAAATGATATATCATTGATGTTATGTATAATTTAAAAGGCTTAAGAAAAGAAGTTAATAAGACACAATCTGAAATTGCTGTTTTATTTGGTTGCAAGCAAAACAATATTTCTATGCAAGAAAAAAGCGATAGAGATTTAACGACTGAGCAAATGGATGTTCTACGAAAGAATTTTGGAGAAGAAATTGTAAATAAATATTATTATAAAATCTCCACTTCTAATGTAGAAACCATAAACAACGAAAGAGAATCTACTTTAAAAAGTAGTTCAGATTCTTTTCGTGAAAAAAAACGAATCCCTTTTTATGATGACGTTGCAAGCATTGGAGGTGTCAACACAATGGTCGCAGATAATTCAGGTCACATAGCTCCTTCCGAATTGATAGACGCCGGCGACTGGTTCCCAGAAGCAACCGCAGCAATCCGTCATTATGGAGATAGCATGATTGAGTATCCAAGTGGTAGTATCCTTGCATTAAAACGAGTAGAAGATAATAGATTGATAATATGGGGACGCAATTATTCTATTGAGACTACAGAGTTTAGGATAACAAAAAGACTTCAAGATGGAGGAGAAGACTACATTCTCGCGTACAGTAGCAATGAAAGTACATATTCAGACGGAAGATTGATTCATTCTCCTATCCGGATTCCTAAAGAAACCATAAGACATATAGACCTGGTATTAGGATGCGTAACAAAGGAGTACAGCAATGGTCCTATAAAAATCATCAAACAATAAACAAACTAATTACAAACAAAATGAAGAAAACACTATTTTTTCTATTTATTTTTATTTCTGCAAATGCACAGAATAAACGAACTATAAATCTTGAAATAGCCGGTACTCTTTTCTCTAAGATTAATACAGAAATCAATAATATTTCAGACATTACATTAACTGGCAACATTAACAATGAAGATATTATTGTACTTAGGAATATGGTGCAAAATGGATCTTTAGAATATGTAGATATGTTCGATTCTTATATTCACGGAGAAGGAGATGAAGACAATGTCATACCGGAAGAAGCCTTTAAGAATTGCACTAATCTAAAATCTATCATACTGCCACAAAAAACATTGGCACTTGGATACGAGTCTTTTTACATGTGTATTTATAACCATAGAACAACCAAAACTAATCAGAAATATCCGAGTGTAAATCTTTAATTACCAGCATATTCTAAAATTTAACACTTTTCGGTTGCCATTTGTCGCTTCCCAAATTTCCACATATTTTTGAGACGTATTTCTGACGTGGAGAATTTGCGGGGCTTGTTTTTTGTCACACCGTGCAGACAGTTGACAAGGGTTTACAACCGTTTACGACA
>OGRQ01001672.1_pt1 | contig 19618 bp, 18 predicted proteins | sample 1553521 | NCBI WGS metagenome assembly OGRQ01 (sample SAMEA2580088, study PRJEB22360) | human gut metagenome | biome: human gut; feature: human-associated habitat; material: faeces | place: Denmark | collected 2008/2010
CTGCCAATAAAATCTTCTTCATAATCGTTTGTTTTATAAGTTAATATTTTTATTTGTTTACTTTCAATTCACAGGTAATTCAACATCCGTCTCATCATCCCAATCACCGACATCACCACCCATACCACCGCCTCCACCGGGAGGAACTTCCACATCATCCACTTCTATTTCTTCATCAATCGGTATTTCAATATCCGTTGCCGGATCTCCCTCTTCAGGAGGAGTAGGCGGAGGAGATGGAGCAGTTACAGCGGCTGTTATGTCAACCTTGACTTCCTGAACCGTATTATCTACCTTCACAAGTAGTAATTTCATCGTTACCTCGCTGCCTGAACGTGTGCCTGCTGATTCTGATACAAAAAAAGCAGAAAAGCTACCACGTATCACATCACCTCCTTTTCGGGCCTCTACATAAATTGGGGCAACACTTGCTGTACATGAGCCATTACTAATGTAATAAGAACCATTCATCCCGTCTACATTACAGATAATGCTTGCCACATTCTTCAATCCTTTCACCTTTATTTCAAAAGAATAGTTCTTGACTACCAGTTTCGGTTGAAACTCCATCAAAAGCATCTTCTCACTCTTTTCTATTTTCATATCTTTCACACTTACTACATACAAAGGGTCTGGCGACCACACCATCGCTTCACTGCTATTAAGCCCTGTATACGGTCCGGTGTAAGCTTCAATCGTCTCATACGCCCCATCACCACGAATCAACACACTCTCTGTATTATAATTGTAAATCACCATGTCATAATATCCCGGTGGCACTTTCACCACTCCACCTTCAATCGAGAGATAGTTCTCCACCTTTCTTCCTTCTTCGCTTTTCGGGTAGAAGATCACCCTCATTCCTTCGGGCAACTGCTCCGTCACCCCCTTCCAATTAAGCTTAATCTGTACTCCGCTGACAGGATAATCATCCAGTATATCTCTAAATTCACATCCTGCTAAAAGTACCGATAGCCCCAATAGAAGCAAAAGAAACACACATTTTGTACACCGCATAGCTACCGCCTCCTTCCCTGAATGAGCCATACCAAAGAAACCTTGGCTTTCGTAGGCCCTATAAAATGATAGCGTCCGCTACTTGTCCATATCAAATCACTTTCGTAGGTAGTATATTTTCGGTATTCTGTTTCCAGATAGCCAATCCCCAGACTGAATTCAAGAGCCAGGTGCCGGGCCAGTCGATGACTGTAACCATAAGTCAGTCCAGAAGCTGCATAATAGTTTCCCCGATATCCTTTATCCTTATCAAACTGGAAGTCGTACACTCCCCCTTCAGCATATATTCCCAGAAAATGTCCCGTCAACCGTTCACGATTCTTACGATTCCCAAGCCAGTAACGTACCTCAGCACCTCCCGAAAGAAGCTGGTAACAGAAGCCGCGCTTATTGTTCGACCACCAGGGACATTTATATTCCATATTCAAAGACCACCGCTGCCCTACGGGCAATTCCACCTCCACATTCGGAGCCAAAGCTAAATCATAAAGTATATTGTTCTTCAATGCAATCACTGTTCTACGCAGGGTTTCCCTCTTACTTTCTGCCTCAACATACGGAGAAAAAGTCATTAGTTCCATTTTTCCCTCCGGTAGAGTATTTACAGGCAATGCTAATGTAGCTATCGACAAACTGTTTTTCATCTCCCCTATCCGTTCTACCTTCCGGAATTGATGTTCCGACAAATAAGCGTAAGGTTTTCCACCATCCAAATAGTGCAACAGCTTTATCAGCTTTTCAAAGTTCCCGAAGTGTCGCCGGATTAACGCCAGCACATCTTCTTTATCCGGCACCTGCGGATCATTCATTACCCATTGGTATATTTTGCTCCAGGTTTCCGGTTGAAACATTCGGTCCGTCGGGTTGCAAATATCCTTCTTCGCTGCTAATCTTTCAGCTCGCATCTCTGCTTTTCCTAATATCAAAAAAGAGAGTATTAAGAATATATATAAACCTACGCGAACCTTCATAACTTTGCTTTGTATATGGCAAATGTATATTTAAAAATTTGAAAGAAATACGAAGATTATAACTCTTTTCAGGGGGTGGAAGCTTCTGTGAAACGAATGAAACAGATTTGCAACTTTGCAACATAAAAGAGGTCTCAACTTCGTATCAATCCAGAGAAAAGAATTCTTTTTTAGGCAGTTAATAAGGCCATTCCGGAAAGGAATCTAATAATTAGGGGCTATTAAAAAAAAGAAAGCTATTCTATAATCATTTAGCCACTATCATCCACTATATTGTCTCAAAAAGACAGTTCGTGTGCGAGAACAGTGAATATCCGTGAAAGAATTATAAAAGGAATATCAAACGGAAGCAAATATTTGGAAGAAACGGGGTGAGCTCTTATATTTGCAATGTGATTTTTTTCATAGTATTAGATTTAAGGTTAACAAAGGTTGGAGTACAGCGGTACTCCTTTTTTTATATCCATACTTTCCGATACTACTCTTTTTCCATCCCTTCACCATACCAACTCCGTGTCAAGTCCATACCAAGTCCGTACCAAGTCCAAGTGTATAGACATGGAACTAATACGGAGTAGACAGAGCTTTGACTATGTTCAGAGAATAAAAAGCAGAAAAACAAACTGTTAGAAAAAACAAAAAGTTAGAACTACTATTATAGAAAAAAGCAGTTCCATTTGGGTAGTTTCGTTATTCTCTGTATTTTTGTTCCGTAACCATCAGTTCCGTAATGGCCATTACGGAACTGATGGTTACGGAACTGTATTATATCTACGTAAACATTTGATTATGAAATTCTACGATAGGGAACAAGAAACAGCCAAACTGCAAGAGATACAACAGAAATCTCTTCTTCAAGCTCAAATGACCATCATTACCGGACGAAGACGTATCGGCAAAACTCAATTATTGCTAAATGTCACTGCAGGTCAACCTACACTCTATTTCTTCGTAGCCCGCAAAGCAGAAGCCGATCTTGTCGTTGACTTCCAGACAATCGCAACCCGCAATCTGGGGATTCCTTTCTTCGGACAGGTAACTTCCTTTGCCGAACTGTTCCGCTTTCTTATGGAGTATTCCGCCATGAACCCATTCAATCTCATTATTGATGAATTTCAAGAGTTCTTCAATATCAATCCCTCCATTTACAGCGAAATGCAGCACTATTGGGATATCAACAAAGACAAAAGCAGAATGAACCTTTTACTTAGCGGATCTGTCTATTCGCTAATGCAAAAGATATTTCAAAATAGCAAAGAACCGCTATTTGGCAGGACCACTGCATACATCCGACTAAAACCATTTCGTACAGATGTGCTGAAACAGATACTTTCTGATCATAATGCACGCTATACAGATGAGGATTTATTGGCTTTATATGCATTTACCGGTGGTGTGGCAAAGTATGTTCAACTTTTTATGGATAATGGTATATATACCAAGAAGAAGATGTTGGATTATATGATACAAGAAGATTCACTCTTCATCAGTGAAGGAAAAAATATGCTTGTCGAAGAATTCGGAAAAGATTATGCAGTCTACTTTTCTATTCTTGCAGCCATAGCAAGAGGGGAAAATACACGCGCCAAAATAGAAGCGGTTGTGCAGAAAGAATTAGGCGGGTACCTCTCCCGCTTGGAAAAAGATTTCAATCTGATAGAAAAACGTATACCACTATTGGCAAAAGTAGAAACGAAGAATGTACGCTATTGCCTGTGCGATAACTTTCTATCTTTTTGGTTCCGTTTCATCTTCAAATATTATTATATGGTGGAAATTGGTTCCTTTACGATGTTGCGTGAAATCATTGAACGCGATTATGAGATATTCAGCGGTCAAATACTGGAGAGGTATTTTGCCACGCGCTTCATGGAAAAACAATGTAGCACTCGTATCGGTGGTTTTTGGGATAGAAAAGGAGAAAATGAAATAGACCTTATCACACTGAATGAATTGGAGAAATCTGTCCGGATCATTGAAATAAAACGCCAGAAACGGAAGATTGACATGGAACGCCTACGGATAAAAGGCGCATTTTTCATTGAAAGCACCGGACTAAAAGATTATCAAGTAGAATATTTAGGACTGTCTATGGAAGACATGTAGTCTTCCAGACATAAAGAAAGCATTTTCTTTATTCCACCTCCATAAAGGCAGAATTTCAAGTATTTCAGCAACATACTCTTTTATCTCTAAAAGGGAAAATAGAAAAATCCTGCATATACAGTGACATGCATATGCAGGATTCTCGTATAATATACTTCATTTATGCAATTTTTTGATGAAAAGAGCCTGTTCCTTGTTTCATTAGAAAGAAACAGTACTTTCATTAGAAACGAGCAATATATCGACTTTTTAGAGTTGTAAATTATTCGCTATACGCCTGACAGTATGTAGTCTACAAAAATAGAATTCTTTCTTTTCTTCCATCCGGTAGAGCAGGGCGAAAGAACAGATTCTAAAGCTATTAAATATGCAAAGTGTCAGAATGACTTATTTCATTTCTTCCTCTTCCTTGCCGCAAGCGGATAATCCTTCTTCACCTCAAACGAATAGCTGCCGGAAAGAAGTTTCAAAACCACCTCTCCATTTCCTTCACTGATAAATTCTACTCCTTTACACTTCCGGACAGGTTTCGTTTTCTCGCGAACATCCCTCAATGATGCAGTCGGCAGATATAGGGTAGCTGTAGTATTGGCAGGTACAGTGAATGTATAACGAATCACTCCGCTCTCCACTTTCCAGCCACTTTCAATGCGTCCATACATAGAATCATAATATCCCCGTGCATACGTCATCTTCCCGGTTGGATCGGGCATCGGCTTCAGAACGAACTGCTTGAAACCGGGAGAAGTTTCATCACGCTGTATTCCCAAAGAGTAATTGTACATCCAGGCACCCACGGCACCAAAAGAATAATGATTGAAAGAATTCATGCGATTGTTTCCACCAAAGCCATCTGTACGAGTATAAGAGTTCAGACGTTCCCAGATGGTAGTGGCTCCCTGTTCAATGGAATAAAGCCACGAAGGATAACTGGTCTGCTGAAGTAGCCTGTAAGCCAAGTCTGAATGCCCGTAGTCAGACAAAGCCTTATTGATCCATGATGTGCCGATGAAACCTGTCATCAGAGAGTAAGACGGGCATTGCTGACCTCTGTCCGTGGTATTCTCCCTTCTCACAGTCTCTGCAAGATTGGCAATCACCTTATTACGATTCTCTTCATCAATAATATTGAAAGCCAACGGCAGCACATACGAAGTCTGTATATCGATATGTGATCCTTTCTTCTCAGGGACAAAAGCCGAAAATAGGGTCTTTCCGGTCTCAGGCTCTATATACGTTTTATTGAAGAAATCCTTCCGGGCGGCATGCAGTTCACAAAACCACTCGGCATCGGTAGCCTTACCAAGGACAGCCGCCATCTTAGCCATCAACTCCAAATCATAAATGAAGTAGGCTTCCCATACCAGAGATTTGTCATTCTTCTCATCCTCCAGCCCCAGCCAATCACACAAATCACCCCACGAACGGGTTTGCACAATCAAGTTGGTTTCTGTTTCGATGGTATTACCGATGATGTATTGAATATAGCGCTTCATAGCATCATAGTGTTCGCTCAACAAAATGGTATCCCCATATTGCTGGTAACACTCCCAAGGCACTGTGATTCCGGCACTTCCCCACAGCAGACCGCCAAAGCCACCACCCAATGGAGCAATATCCGGAAAACGCCCATCCGTCCGCTGAACATCACGCATAGAACGGAGATAGCGTCTCAGGAATTGCGGGACATCCGCCAGATAAGTTGCCGTACGCGAGAAGACAGAAATGTCTCCTGCCCATCCCAGCCGTTCATTGCGTTGCGGACAGTCCGTAGGAATGGAAAGGAAGTTTCCATAAGAAGACCAGGTTATATTCTTCCAAAGCTGATTCACCTGAGTATTGGAAGTCTCGTAGCGTGAAGCTAATTCGTGTATAGAGCTTAGTATTACCCCTTTCACCGCTCCCACAGGCAACGGTTTATCAATGCCTGTGATCTCTATAAAGCGGTAGCCATGATAGGTGAAGCGGGGAGAGATAGTTTCCTGCCCACCTTTGGCTATATAAAGATCCTGAGCCATAGCGGCACGGATATTCTCCAGCATAATCATACCGATATTCCCTTCGTATTCCGGCAAATCGGGATATTTCACCTCAGCAAAACGCAATGTAATTTCCGTTCCGGGTTTCATGCCCGATAAACTAATCCGGGGAACTCCTACCATATTCTGCCCCATATCATATACAAACACACCGGGGCGGACTTCTTCCACCGAGAGAGCCGTCAGCTCATTTACTTGTTTCACCGTCTGACCAAACTGCCCGATAAGTTCAAAGCCTGAATAATCGTTCACCCACGGCATATTCGGATTACCTGCCGTACTGATATTACCTTCCAAGGCAACTTCATGAGCCGGTTTCCAGGCAGATGCATCATAAGAGGCCATGCTCCATCCTTCCACTGCCGTTTCCCTTAAAGCATCATACACTTCGCCCTGGAAGAAACTACCGTAAATAATAGGACCTTCACTGAAATACTGCCAAGATAACGGATCGGTTACCACCACATCGGTCCGGCCATCCGAATACGTAATAACCAGTTTTGCTAATAAAGATTGGCGGTCACCGAAGAAATTCCAATTGTCTCCCGTAAAGGTAGCACCCCCACTCCACCAGCCTTCTGCCAGTAAAGCGCCAAGGGCATTTCTACCGGAATGAACATACTCCGTTACATCAAACGTCTGGTACAGATGGGTTTTATTATACTGGGTGATTCCGGGGTTAAAATAATCGTCTCCTATACGCTTGCCATTCAGATAAACCTCATAAATACCACGGGAAGTAACATACAAGCGGGCTTTGGCTATTTCAGTATCCGGAGTGGAGAAAACCGTACGAAGCATAGGGGCAGAATTGCCTTTGGGAGTGAAAGTACGAAAAGCACCGGAAACATTGCCATCTATCCAGTTATTACCTTCTTTACAAGTAGTTATCACATTCGAAGGACTTCTGAAATTAGCAATCTCCATCTTCGGGAAAATAGCAGATTGCCCTGCGGGAACATCAAAACCGACATCGCCTACCACTGGGAAAGCTATAAAATCACCTCCCTGTCCCAGCGGATTCAGATTTACCCAACCAATCTCTTCACCACCATCCACATAGAATCTTGTAAACCCCAAATCGGAAGTAAGGCTTATGGTATGCTGTGCATACTTGTTGTTTTCATGAATCCATGTCAGCGGAACAGGGAAACTTTTGAAAGGAACACTTCCCTGATCGCCCGGATGGTACCCCACACGATACACATTCAGCATTGCCTTTTTACCCGAAGCGAGTGAATCAATGCTCAATTCTATTTTAATATAAGATTCATCTTTTCCATTCTGCAAGTGATACAGGTTCTTATTCTTATCCATCAGACGCTTATCATTCGCTCCGTAGACAAAGCTTGCACGTGTGCTTTTCGACTTTTCATCCAGCTGAAGTGAAACATTCAGCCTGAATACCGGGAGATAGTGAGAATAGAGCATCCTGTCTTTATCTCCGCCACCTATCCACTTGGCACCACTCCATCCCTCGTAAGGGGAAGTTTTACTCATTAATCCTGTCTCAAACCAAGAAGTTTCTGATGATTGTTCGCCTCTTTGATTCCAAACGTTGACCGTCCAGAAATAGCAGGTAGCAGGTTGCAAAGGAGCACCGGCATATTCTATGTTCAGTGACAGGTCACTCGACACTTTTCCGCTATCCCATACCAAACTACCCGTTTCATCAGTCACTATTATCTGGTAGGCCTTCTGCGAATAACCTCTTTCGGTATCCGGCACCACCATTTGCCAACTGAAACGAGGCTTTTCTACATCGATGCCTAATGGCATTTCGGCATATTCCACCTTGAGTTTTTTGATAGAAACAGAATTTTCTACAGCAGATGAAAAGGCCGGGCAAGCCAGGCAGATAGAAAGAATCAACAATACAAGGGATTTATAGCTTTTCATAATATACAGTAATTCATAGATTTACAGTGTACAAATATAGTGTTTATCTAATAAATATTGAATGAGTCATTTGATATAATTCATTAGAAAATTGCCATATCAGTAAACATAGAATCTAATTCAACAATCTGTATATAAGTCTCTATCCTATGATCCACTTACTGCCCGGTATGAACGAGATAATCTTCGTAGCAATGAAACAGCTAATGAATGTACTTACTGCAATACAGGGTATAGCAGCAACAGTGGGCAGTTCCAGGTTATGCTTGAACACGGTTACCCATAACCCAAGCCAGAATATATGCATAAGGTACATGCCATAGCTGAGTTTTGATGTTTCTGTAATAACCTGTGGCGGATTCTGACGGTTTATACATGTGAAAAGAAGGAATGTACCTGCCGTAAGAAGTACACAGTTGATGGTGCAGAAAGCCCATCCGATCTCTATTTCCGGGGTAACAAGAATTTCTCCGGGAATGGCCTGAATATAGAATGAATAAATCGTCCATACAGCACCGACCACCATTAAAATAGTTCCTATAGTGAGACGCTTGGAACGATTCCATGTAAGATGTACACGTATATAATGCGCCATTACAAGGTATCCCAAGTAACCGGAGAAGTACCACAACATATGGTATTCGTTCCAGAAACATTGTCCCCATACTTCACCGAACCAGCGGTTGAGATAAGGCATACAGGTCGAAAGCAGGAACAAACCTATGAAGAACCGTTCTTCTTTAGCCGTAGCTTTACTCAGCCACGGCGATATGATGGGGATGAACAGATAAAGGCTGATCAAAGGATACATGAACCACAAGTGTCCGGCCAATGACGGAAAGTTCAGGAGTATCCGCGACATATCATTAAATGATGTTTCTCCGTTTATCTGTCCCCACAACATCGGAAGCGTACTGTACAGTATCATGAATATGAAGAATGGCGGCAAGATGCGAATGGCACGTTGACGGTAGAATTGCCACATGGTCTGTTCTTTCTTCATCGGTGCAAGAAGAAAGGCAGAGACAATCATAAACAGTGGCACCGCCATGCGTGAGAAACCATCGTACACAGCTACCCACAGCCGGTCTGCCTCACTACCCAAGTAGGATTGCGGCCCCACCATATCCGTAGCTCCGGCAGCACCATAAAAGTTTTCACTAGCATGGACAACCATGACAAGAAAGCACGCAAATACACGCACATAATCCAAAAAAACAATACGCTTCATCTTTTTTATTTAGTATTAAAGATAAATATTCAATTGCAAAGATAGAAAATAACACACAAAGGCATAGGATAGAATTCTACCAAAAAATATCGTTCTACAGACGACTCACATTAATAAATGATATACTCCTCCCACCATTGCACGAACCACCCCTTTCATCTCCAACTCGAAAAGCAAACCGGTCATACGGTTCACGGGAATATCCGCTTCCACTACCAGTGCATTGACGTGCAGATCTCCCTGACGGGTAAGAATACCCACAATACATTCCTCGTCTTCACTCAATTCAGGAAAAAGATCACGTTGAATGCCTTCCGGCTTAACGGGTTCTCCGGCAGGATTCCACCCCATAGCCTCTATAAAATCTTCGGCAGACTGGATGAGAGCGGCTTTATTATCACGTATCAGCAGATTGCACCCTCTCGAAGAAGCATCAGAAATGCGTCCCGGGACAGCAAAACAATCACGGTGATAGCCTACGGCAAGGTCTGCCGTAATAAGAGAACCGCCTTTATCAGCTGATTCTACCACAATGGTAGCATCGCTCATACCTGCTACAATGCGATTACGACTTACGAAATTGTGGCGGTCGGGATTGGTCTCTGTTAGAAACTCGGTAAGCAGGCCACCATTCTCTAACATATCAATAGCTGTTTTACGATGGACATAAGGATATATACGGTCCAGTCCATGGGCCAGAACCGCTACTGTGGAAAGATGGTTAGCCAGTGCTGCACGATGGGAATGAATATCAATGCCATAAGCCAGGCCACTCACAACCAGGACATCGGGACAGGAAGCAGACAAATCACGAAGAAAGTCTGCACAAAACTGTTTGCCATATTCCGTAGCATTACGGGTGCCTACCATATCAATAACGCGAAGACGGTTGAAATCAGTATTCCCCTTGAAGAATAGAACTACCGGAGCATCTTCACACTCACGCAGGCGTGATGGATAAGATTCGTCTTTTAACGTAAGGCAGGACAGGCGATTCTTCTCCACAAATTCCATCTCATGTTCGGCACGGAGAAAAGCAGCAGGATTATCGAGTGCCACCACCACAGCAGAACTTACACCGGGAAGGATTTCGGGCAATTCTTTACGCTGACGGAAAACTTCGGCAGCACTACCCATACCGTCTATTAAACGCTTTGTCCCGATATGTCCTATACCGGGGCAAAGTGTAAGTGCTATACTGCAAATACGTTCATCGTTTTTCATATAAATGAGTGATTAGTAGTGAATGCTTAGTGATTAGCAGTAAGATAGGGCTCGAAGATTTTATCAAACAGTTTACTGTCGCTCAAACGTCCGTTCACCACACAGACCGTTTCAACCACCGCTTTAATCGCCACTTTATCGTCACTTTTCCGGAAGATATCCTGATAGAATACATACTTGATACCTTCCTTTTTCATGTAAAGTTTGGAAATGAACTCATCACCACTCTTTAGTGGAGTTTTAAATGCCATATTAATGCGTGCCACTACCGGGTCTACTCCCTGTTCATGCAACTTGGCGAAACTTACGCCTGTTGACAACAGGAATTCATGGCGTGTATGTTCCAGATAATGCTGATAATTCGCATTATTCACAATACCTTGCAGGTCACATTCGTAATCCCGCACCTTCATTTCCAACTCATAGATATATTTTTCCATACTATACTCTTTAACCCCAAGATGAGACACTTATGAGACACATGTAATACACTTACGAGACACTTGTGATACATTTATGAGACACTTGCGATACATTTATGAAACACTTGTGATACACTTTATCCCTAAAAACGGCATAAACACCAATAGTGTATCATAAGTGTATCATCCGCGAGTTTTTTCAATATCCAGTCCTTTGAATTTCTTTAATTCTTCCGTAGAAACCAACTTGTAAAGTTTGTCGCTAGGGCGTATTTTATCCGCTTTCATCGAGAAATGTTGCCCCTTCTTCACCGTTTGCACAGGTTTCAGATCAACACGGGCCTCATCGAGCGTAGTAAATACCGCACCTGTAGTGGGTCCCGTAATCAGTAACTTATCACCTACATTCAACTCCGCGGCTTCTACCAAAAATTCTGCCACACCGATATTAGAAAAGTACCTGACACCCTTGCCTACATATATTTTCCGTTCCGTAGCTGCAGAACCATAGTTTTTTGTCCATTCACCAAGGCGTTGCCCCAAATAGTAACCATCCCAGAAGCCACGGTTGAATACTGTCTTCAATCGTTCATCCCATGCAGCAATCTTTTCATCGGTAAACGTGCCGTCCAGATAAGAACGGATAGCCTCTTTATAGCACTCCACCACCGTACGGACATACTCCGGTCCACGGGCACGCCCTTCTATTTTAAATACCCGCACGCCTGCATCCAGCATTTTATTCATAAAATGAATGGTTTTCAGGTCTTTGGGGGACATGATATACTGATTGTCCACCTCCAGCTCCACATCCGTCTCTTTATCACGTACTGTATAAGAACGGCGGCACACTTGCATACAGGCACCCCGGTTAGCCGAGTGATTCATCTCGTGAAGTGAAAGATAACATTTTCCGGACACTGCCATACAAAGTGCACCGTGGCAGAACATCTCGATACGGATAGGTTTCCCGTTTGGTCCGCAGATGTTCTCTTCGCAGATATGACGGTAAATCTCGGCTACCTGTTCCAGATTCAATTCGCGTGCCAACACCACTACGTCAGCAAACTGTGCATAAAAGCGCAGTGCTTCCACATTCGAAATATTCAATTGCGTGGAAAGGTGTACTTCCTGACCTATCTGCCGTGCATAACTCATCACAGCCACATCCGCAGCAATCACTGCAGAGATACCGGCAGCTTTTGCCGCATCTACAATGGTACGCATCAGTGCCAGGTCTTGGTCATAAATAATGGTATTGACGGTGAGATAACTTTTCATTCCGTGCTCATCACACGTCTGCGCTATTTCCTTCAAATCATCGACGGTGAAAGTATTCGCCGAACGGGCGCGCATATTCAGGTTCTCAATGCCGAAATAGATGGAGTCGGCACCCGCCTGGATAGCCGCTGCGAGTGATTCGCGCGAGCCGACGGGCGCCATGATTTCAAAATCTTTTAAATCCATAAATCATATATTTATAAGCTACGAGTTACCGACTACAAGCTACAAGTGGCTGCGCTATGTTCCGAAAGGACTTGTAGCCAGTAGCCCGTAGCTTGTAACTTACTCATTTGTTTCCCTGTGCATCCAGGTCTTTCTGGAGTTCATTGGCAATTTCCATGCCCAGTTGTTGTCCGATCTGCATACCCTCGGTCATCATAGCAGGCGTAGATGCGCCCAACTTCTTTCCGACAGGTGTTTCATAAAAAGCAACGATTTTCTTTAAATCATCCAGCGTGAGATACTTCTGATAAACAGGAGCATAAAGTTCCGCCAGCTTACTTCCGAATTTCGTTTCCCACTTCTTCTGGAAACCATCCCAAAAAGCGGTTGAAGCCGAAGGCGACTGTTGTTTCAACATAGCTATCATCTGCGGTACCATAGCCTTTGCAGATGCCATAGAACCGGATAATTCAAGCATTTTTTCCAATGTAGCCTTGTACTCGTCATTTGAAGCCTGTGCAGAAACCGAAGGTGCAGCAGCAAACAGCATGGCTACACACATCACTACTAAAACCAAACCTTTTCTCATAATTCTATATTAGTTAAATAAATGAATGATACAAAGGTAGGCTTTTTTCCGTATTTTTGCAGCGAAATAATCATTTAGTTCAATTCATCCATGAAGATAGGCCACATAGATCTGGGCGAACGCCCCATATTTTTAGCTCCGATGGAGGACGTCACCGACCCCGCATTCCGACTGATGTGCAAGAAGTTTGGCGCCAATATGGTGTACACCGAATTTGTATCGGCAGATGCCCTAATACGTTCCGTCAGCAAAACCGAGCAGAAACTGAATATCAGTGACGAAGAACGCCCCGTAGCCATACAGATATACGGTAAAGACACAGAGACCATGGTAGAGGCCGCACGTATTGTGGAAGAAGCACGACCGGATATTCTTGATATTAACTTTGGCTGTCCCGTAAAACGCGTAGCAGGCAAGGGCGCAGGTGCAGGTATGTTGCAGAATATTCCCAAGATGCTTGAAATTACCCGTACCGTAGTAAATGCCGTAAAGATACCCGTCACCGTAAAAACCCGTTTGGGCTGGGATGCCAACAATAAAATCATCGTAGATCTTGCCGAGCAGTTACAGGATTGCGGTATTGCCGCCCTCACCATTCATGGGCGTACCCGTGCACAAATGTATACCGGTGAAGCGGACTGGACACTTATCGGTGAGGTGAAGAAGAACCCGCGGATGCACATTCCCATTATCGGTAACGGAGATGTCACTACCCCTCAAAGGGCAAAAGAATGTTTTGAGCTTTACGGAGTAGACGCAATCATGATAGGTCGTGCCAGCTTCGGCCGTCCATGGATATTCAAGGAAGTAAGGCATTATCTGGAAACAGGAGAGGAATTGCCTCCGCTAAGTGCAGAATGGAAATTAGGTGTATTGCGTCAGGAAGTAATAGACAGCGTCAATCTGTTGGATGAACGAAGAGGGATTCTGCATGTACGCCGCCATCTGGCAGCAAGTCCATTGTTTAAGGGAATACCCAATTTCCGGGATACACGTATCGCTATGCTACGGGCAGAAACGAAAGAAGAGTTGTTTCGTATATTCGATACAATCAGTCCGTTACTGTCTTAAATATATTCAAAGGGGGATTCTATCACACAGTTACTTGAACATTGGCTGTGCGAACCATCTCTTAAACATCCATGTCACCACCACATACAGACCGAAAGCTGAGATGAACCCTACAATCGAGTCGATGAGATAATGTGCCTGGATATACACCGTGGCACAGCAAAGCAGTATATAGAATGGGAACAAACATGCAAACAGCCAGCGACTGCCACGCCATGCCATAATCATCAGGAGCGTGGAGATACCCACATGTGAACTGGGAAAAGCCGCCGTAGGACGCTCACCAATTTGCTGTGACCCCTCTACCAGGTTGTAGAAGAACCCATGATCGTATCCCGGTCCGGGCAGCAACTCCTGATTATGGTTGAAGTAATCTCCGATGGAAGGGAACACCCCTTGCGCCACATTATCATCTCCGATAGCCGGAAAATAGAATTGCGGGCCTGCCACCGGAACAAAGATATAAATCAGATAATAGATAAAGAACGAAGTGACCAGCACGAATGATAACTTTTCAAAATACTGAAAACGGTAGATAAAGTACCAAAGCACCACAATCAGAATCATCGGATAGTAGAAGAAATACCCCATATTAAACGGCTCACTCACCCACATCTGCGGAAAACGAAGACAGAACCATACTGCCGGTTGTCCGTTGAACAGCCACTGTTCGGCCGAAGCAAAAACATGGTCGAGGTTCGGGAATATCCGGTTAAACTCAAATGTATCGGGGTACCAATAAGAAAGCAGAGACATCTGAATGGCAATACGCACAAAAGCAGAGAACTTACAGGGTGCCAGCCGGTAAAGATACATCAACAGGAATGTCATGCCGGCAATCATGGCACGATCAATCAACATCTGTACAGGATGATCCATTTCCTGGAAAAGAAACAAAATCAAAATATAACACAAACGCAGTTTCAATTATTAAGTGGTTGGAATAGTCAATTTACTACATTACCAGAAGGGACATATAATAGCAAAGTCGCAAGACAAGCAATAGATAGAATTGCAACGCATTGTGCTAAGTTAGTACCAAAACATATAAAAGGCCCAATTACTAATAGAATAGATGGCGAGATTAATTTTCTCTTAAGTCATCAGCCCAATCCTATAAATAATACATTTGATTTTATATATAGAATAATATCTTTACTTTATACTGATTGCAATGCTTTTGTGTATATAGCAAAAGATAGTGATGGTTTTATTACTGGTTTCTATCCTGTTTTAGCAACTAATTACGATTTAATACAAGATACAAATAGAACTATATATTTAAAGTTTGACTTTATTAATGGACAAACATATGAAATTCCATATTTTGAACTAATACATTTAAGATTATTTTATAACAGAAACGATATATTCGGTACAAGCAATAAGGTATTGCAGACCGACATAGAAACAGCACATACAGCAAGCGAAGGAATAAAAAACGCTATAAAAACTACTAGTAATTTAAAAGGTATTTTGCAATATGAAAATAGTATGCTTAAAAACAAAGATTTAGTTAAAACAAAAGAAGATTTTGTTAAAGACTTTTTAAATCTTGAAAATGAAAGTGGCATAGCTGCTCTAGACGCAAAAGCAAAATTCCAAGAAGTTAACTTAAAACCTATAACACTTGATAAAGACCAATGGGAAAGAGTAAACAATAACATTTTTGATTATTTTGGAATTAATGAAAAAATTATAAATAATAGTTTTACAGAAGAAGAGTGGAATGCTTTTTATGAAGGTGTAATAGAAGCTAGAGCAATTCAAATGGGACAAGCTTTTACTAATAAAATTTTTAAAACTAAATCAATTAAAGAAGGACATCAAATTGTATTTACAGCGAATAGATTACAATATGCAAGTTTAAAGACAAAAACGGATTTATTAAAAGTGGTAGCACCTTGGGCAATGCTAAAAGTTGATGAAGGAAGAGAAATATTAGACTTACCTCCACTTGGAGGAGAAGAAGGAAATAGAATTTTACAAAGTTTAAATAACATTGATAGCACAATAGCTAATCAATATCAAATTGGAGGTGATGACTAATGGAAAAAGCAGTAAAAGAAATAAGACTTGTTAATATGCGAGCTTTAGATGAAGAAGGAATGATTGTTGAAGGATATGCAGCAGTATTCGATACAGTAACAGATTTAAAATGGATTAAAGAAGTAATAGATAGACACGCATTTGATAATGCAGATATGTCAGATATTGTTATGAAATATAATCATGAAGACTCTATCTTACCAATGGCTCGTACAAAAGGTGGCTCATTACAATTTACAATTGATGACCACGGACTAAAAATAAGAGCTAAGTTGCCAGATACATCTGTAAATAGAGATATATACACTTTGATTAAAGAAGGTGTATTAAGCAAAATGAGTTTTGCATTTACAGTAAGAAGCGAAGAATATGATTATGAAACAGATACGAGAAAAATACTTGAATTTGACAAAATATTTGATGTTTCTGTTGTAGATGTACCTGCATATGAAACTACAGAAATTTATGCAAGAAGCAAAGAACAATATGAAGAAGAGAAAAGACAATATGAAAAAAATAAAAAGGTGCATAATTTAGAATTAGAAAAAGAAAAAATCAAATTATGGCTTGATTTACAGGCATAAAAGTATATGTTTCATATTTTAAAATGGCCTTAAAATCGATTCTAAGAGCTCGTGAAAAAGTATATAATTCTCGAATTTGAAGCGGTGGTAGAACTACTTCTTTTTTGTTGGTAGAAACAAAATAGAGATTTTATAGAGTGGTGGTAGAACTACAAATTTTAAATTTTAGGAGGAAATTATGTTAAAAAAAGAAATTGAAGCTAAAAAAGCTGAATTAAGAAAAAAAATTAACGAAGCAAAAACAACAGAGGAACTTGAAGAATTAAGAAAACAAGCAGAAGACTTAAACAAAGAAGTTCCAGAAGACGAAGGTTCTGATGAAAATATAACACACGAAGAAGAAAGAAAATTACTTAGAGATGAAAATAATTTAGAGCAAAGAAAAGCTGAAATATCAAAAATAATAAAATATAAGGAGGACACAGACGTGGAAGAAAAAAGAACATTAGCACAAGTATTAGAAAGTCCAGAATATAGAACGGCTTGGGCAAAAAAATTATTAGGAAGACCTGAAAAGGACTTTACAGCAGAGGAAAAAAGAGCACTAGGAGATGCTATTACAACAACAGACACAACTTTTGTAGCATCTGATGCAGATACACAAGGAATTAATAACGGTGGTTTATTTATTCCTAGGACAGTTAGAAATGATATTTTAGAAATTATAGTAGATTCTAGCCCAATTTTCAGAGATATAAGAAAATTAAATATAGCTGGAAATGTAGAACTACCATATTTAGAACAAGCAGATGATGCAAAATGGTATACAGAACTAAAAGAAACTGAAAATGAAGGTCAAAAATATGCAAATTTACAACTTACAGGATGGGAACTTGCAAAAGATGTTGAAATAACATGGAAATTAGAACAAATGGCAGTAGAAAGTTTCATTCCATTTATAGTAGAAGAATTAGCTGCTAAAATGGGCATTGCTTTAGTAAATGCTGTTATTTATGGAGATGGAGTGAATAAACCAAAAGGAATAACTAAAGGTTTAAGCCCAATAAAAGAAGGAAATTCACCTGTAGATAGAATAATTGCAGCATATAAATCTTTAACAAAAGAAGCAAGAAGGGGAGCAAAAGCGTATATTTCTACTAATGTAAATATAGATATCGTAAGCTACAAAGATAACAATGGAAATTATCCATTCTTACAAGGAATCGCTACTAACAAGCTAGTACCAGTAGAAGTAGACCCTTACTTAAATGATGATGATATTATTGTTGGTAATTGTAAAAATTACATATTAAATGAAGTTTCTCCAGTTAGAGTTGACAAAGAAATAAAAGTTAAACCTAGAAGAATTGTATATGGTGGATATGCGATTTATGATGGTGTTGCAAGACCAAAGTATTTTGCATATAGCCAAAAAGGAGAATAGGAGGTAACAAATGGATACTAAAGTAAAATTTTTAAAAGAATTAGCTTTGAAAGTTACTTCTGCAAGTTCTGTGGATGAAGTAACAGGAGAAACTGTATGTGAAGTTCTTGATTATATAGTTCAAAATTATCAAACTTCTGGAGGTACTCAAGGACCAAAGGGAGATAAAGGAGATACTGGAGAACAAGGACCTCAAGGAGAGAAAGGCGATAAAGGTGATACTGGTGCATCAGGAAAAGATGGTAAAAGTGTAACAGCTATTGCTTTAACAACAGATTCAACAGGAAAAGTGACAGGAGGAACAGTTACATATTCAGATGAGTCTACATCTGAAATAACAGTAAGTGTAGAATCAGTATAAATTTAGGAGGACTATATGGACGAGTTGCTAATTTTAGCTAAACAATGCCTAAGCATTGTAAGCACAGCTACATTAAAAGATGAAGAAATAAAAATGCTAATACAATCAGGAATAGCAGATTTAAAAAGACAAGGAATTAAAGCTTCAGAGAATACTGAGGATAGTCTAATTAAATCTGCTATTATGATGTTTGTAAAAGCAAACTTCGGAAATGTAGATATAAAAGAAAAAGAGTTAGCACAAAGAACATATAGTCTTCTTTGTGCTAATTTAAGTTTATCACAGGAATATCTGGAGGAAGAAAATGCGTGATGTAAGTTGCAAACTAATAAAACAAAATTATCTTCAAAATGAAATAGGAAGCCCCATTCCACAAGAGCCAATTAAAACTGAAATTCCAATAATTAAAGTAGAAGATGTTTATGCAAATGAATACTACGAAGCTAATCAAGCAGGATATCAACCTACACTAAGATTAAGAATAAGTACCTTAAATTATAACAATGAACAAGAACTTGAGTATATGGGAATTGTTTACACAATTATAAGGACTCAAGAGGTAACAGCAGACGAACTAATACTTGTTTGCGAAAGGAAAATAAAGAATGTCAAAAACAATTAAACCTGAAAACTTAGAAAAAGAATTACAGGAATATCTCACTCAATACAAAGAAGATATAGACGAGGAAGTAGTTGAGGCGACTAACACTGTTATAAAAGAAGCAAAACAGGAGCTTATTCAAACAAGTCCTAGAAGCGGAATAGCTAGAAACACAAAATATTATAAAGGTTGGGCTATTAAAAATGGAGTTAAAAGTAGAACTGTAAGAAACAAATATACAAGAGTAATTTGGAATAAAACAAATTACCAATTAACTCATTTGCTAGAGTTTGGACATACAACTAGAAATGGTAGAAGGACTCAAGCTCAACCACATATTAGACCAGTTGAAGAAAAATATGGACAAGAATTTGCAGACTTATTAAAAACTAAAATTAGGAGGACAAAATGACATTAGAAGAATTAAAAAAAAGATGTGAAAAAGCAGGCTTCAAATATGCTTTTGGCAAATTTGAAAAAGCAACAGAGCCTCCACACTTGGTAGCAATAACAGCAGAAACTAATAATTTCTTTGCAGATAATAAAGTTTATAGCAAAGATATGCCTATACAATTAGATTACACTTATATAACCAAAAATATAGAAGAGCAAAACAAAATTGAA
>OGRQ01001680.1_pt1 | contig 19466 bp, 13 predicted proteins | sample 1553521 | NCBI WGS metagenome assembly OGRQ01 (sample SAMEA2580088, study PRJEB22360) | human gut metagenome | biome: human gut; feature: human-associated habitat; material: faeces | place: Denmark | collected 2008/2010
TTCTGGTTACGAAATTTTTTCGTGCCCACCCACTACGGCAGCCATACGATCATACCCCAGCGTCCGGGGTGTTTCATATAGATTCACTACCGGGAGTGGAGTCGTTTCATTCAGCCAAAGCACAGGTATGGGAAGTAATGCCAATTGTGCCAGCACTTGCTCGCTCAAGTCGATGACCGTGGCTACAATTGCTTTTTCAAAGTGATATTTACTATAGATGTCCGACAAATGCTCCAAATTCCGATTAGAGTCATACGCCACTTCCAATAGTGAAACACCATCAAAGACAGCTACTTTTGCCACCGTATTTCCTATATCAATAACCAGGTTCACTGAATGAAGATTAATTTTCCGGGCACAAAGATACGACTTTAATTGAATTTGAAAGCTGTAGTCGACATTTTCCTTACTACATCAGCGTAGTTTATCGCAAACTTATTTTTCTTTTTCCTCGCTAATACTCGTCATTAGCATACAGGAAGTCGAATGTAGCCTGTTTATAGTCAAATATTTCTTCTGGTTTAAAAAATCTTTTCAATTCCGCTTCAGCCGCTTCGGGTGAGTCGGATGCATGAACGATATTTTCCTGAAAGCTCATACTGTAATCTCCGCGGATGGTTCCGGGAGCTGCCTTCCTGCCATTGGTAGGGCCGGTCAAAACCCTCACCGCTTCAATGGCATCTACCCCCTCAAAGCAACACACGATAACCGGACAGGCCATCATCGAATCCTTCACGCGCTGAAAGAAGGGTTTCACACTTAAATGGGCGTAATGCTCACTGAGCACTTCATCCGTCAACTGAACCATTTTCATTCCGGCCAGACGCAAGCCTTTACGTTCGAATCTGTTCGTAATCTCACCTACCAAGCCTCTTTGGAGGGTACATGGTTTCAAAATAACCAGTGTTTTTTCCATCATAATAGTCGGGTCTTTTTAAAGTTATATATAAAGGTATCCTTTTCAATAATTCTTCCAAAAATACTATTTTTCTTGAGAATAGCACTCGGTTGGAGTCTTTTTATGTAAATTATTGGATGACAAATACAAATGTAAACATATAAACGAGTAAGGCGCAGTACATATTACTCAACATATTTACCAAACTTCAAGCCAATAAACAACAGAGTTTTTATAAAAAGCTACCCCCTTAGTATAGCCATGTTCCCATCCTTTGGGTAATCCTACTCCAGATATAGTAAGACAATCAGCAGGTAGGAAACAACCTTTTTCTGCATCAAGGAGATAAACAACCGCTTCTTGATAAAATGGCAAAGTAAATGCATCATCCCAAGAGCGGAAATTAGGAATTGGCAACATACTAGTATTCCGGGGGTTACGAACGGAATCCGATTCATTTACTTTCATATCCTCGTAATCATAAGGTATTGTTAAACAAGAGTCCCGTAAATAATATATAGCCTTTGCTTTTAAAGCGACCTCATTCTTCAATTTTTCACTTTTAGTGTCATAAGGTGACACCAAATGAATATAGCTTAGAAACCGCCCTGCCAAAGGAGAAGATAAATGTAAAAATTCAAGATTCATTCCATCTATTTTTGCTGGAAGATGAGATGTCAATGACTTAGGATACAAATTTAGAATTTCTTCATAACTCATTATATTACTCTCATCAGGAAGAAAAGACTGAGCCAAACAATCTACCTGAATAAAAAACAAAATACTCAATAATAAATATATCTTTTGCATTAGTCATACCTCCTATTTTATGCACCGTGCGAAGCTTTACTCCATCCGCACCATAAGTATAAGTGATGGTACTTCCATCCGAGAACTTGACCTGACTTGGCAAATTTAATAAATTATATTGAATTTCGATTCCCTTATTCAAATCTTTTATTAAGCTGCCATTGGTATCATACGTATATTCAATAGCAAGTTTGACACCCGTAGCGTTTCAGTCCAAGGATATTGCCGTTGTAGCATCTCATGCCGTTCAAGCCGTCCGTATTGTAGAACAGGGAGGAGAATAAATATTCCCTGCCTCTACCCATATTTCGGAGTTAAGAGACAGGGGATATCATACCAACAAAACCAACATTGAATCCTATAAATGAAATCAATTTGCATCCCATTCTTCATAACTACCGTATAAATCCTTCAAGCTCTGCTTTATCCCTCTTCTATAAACCTCATCTACATATTTATAAGAACAATTATCGTGTATACTAAAAAGCCAATAATAGTCGCTATACGGAACGGAGTGCCTGACATACGTGCCTTTTTCAGCACAAAAATAAAAAGTCGAGTCGCGAAGCAAATCGTATAATTTATCCCAAGGTTCTTTTGTTAGCGATCTAAAGAAAGCAGCATTATTCGCACTCTCAAAGAAAAGATGCTGTGTTATCGTATCTACAATATTTAGTTTAAGTGTATCTTTCCCATTTAATACTGCAAAAAAGTCCTTACGTATACTATCTTTATTTTCTTTAAAATACTCATCTAAAACATTGGAATAATATATTTTTCCATCAATGCGTTGGATATGATTATACAATGTCCCTTTGGGTATGTATGAACTATCCACAACTAAAGAATATGAAGACAATATAAAGCGTGGTAAATGGGTCGAATCATAATCTTTGAATGCATATTCCAAGAGTTGAGGAAAAGAATAATAATAATAAGTGAGGTAAGACTTATATATTGTAGAGACCAAGGTATGTTTCTTCCCATTTTTAGACACCCCTATATACCATATTTCATCATATACAGGACCTGTTGTTGTATCATTCGGATAATCCGTTATCTCAATCAATTTATTTTTGGGCATATCAGTTGATTCCATAGGATTCATTAAGCAGATATACCTATCCTTGTACTTTATCACTTTCTCCGGTCTTTCCAAACTTCCTTCCACCAATGGAGAGTTAGCCGGTGTTATCATATAGATAGAACCGATGTCATTCGATGGTTCCTCATACATAATGATATACTTCGCAGGAAAAGAATCTTGATCAATCAACCGCTTAACTTCCCGTAAAGCAGTAGAACGAGCAGGGGATTCTTTGCCGGGTTGACAACCCGGCAAAGAAATAAGTAATAATATTAATAATACATTTCTCATACAATCTATTTTTTTAGTCTGTCTTGTATATACTTCTGCAAATCTTCGATCGTATTTATATGAATAGTTGTTATATTGCTTTTCTTTGAATTATAATCATGTAACGTTCGGTCCCTCTTTAAATAAACTGCATTATTTCTGCTATTAATATATTTCATATCAGAAGCAGAAGCTCCCTGGCTTTCATCGCCAGGATGAGAATGAATATCTATTTTTTTGCGACCATTCACAGCCGTCCTTCTTTTTGCATTATTTCCACTTTCCACAGAGCCTTCTTTATGGTCTGTAATAATAATAGCTGTCGGCCCATCATTTTCATTCTCATATACATCCAATTTCCATTCAACAACACTATTATCCGCTGCAAACTTAAAGAGATTTGCAGCATCATGAATGTTGCTGGTTTGTCCATAAGTCGTAATTCGTCCTTCTTTACCTTGACTTTCAACCATACCAGGCATTAATTTATTATCCATTATAGTTATCGGTTTTCCACTTACCTGCTTCGGTTTATGTTCTCCATCAAAATAATAAACTCGATCTCCCTTATCTTCATATTTTGTATTTTTCCAAAAAAACACATAACCATTCTTATTCACTACATAGTCATCTTTCCCATCAATATCGATCCTGAGAATTGGATTATTCTTACAATACGTGTAAGGGCTCACTCCATAATATTTTTCACTAGAAGGATCCATCACATGCCATCTTCCCAGCACCGCATCATACTCTCTCGCCCCATAATCATACCAGTTCAGTCCCTTCTTTGTATCCAGTTCCTTCCCGTTATACTTATAAACCTGAACATCATTCCCGTTACTTAAGAAGACACCTCCGAAAGGATAATAGTAGTTGGCTTCCTCCATCCCACCGGCCTGATCAGTTACCACCCGATTATTTCCCTGATGATCTTTCAGGTAATAGTGATATTTCTTATCAGACAGAGAGACATATCCTTCTTCGGTCAGCAATTGTTTAGCCGTACCATTTTCATAGATCACATTGTCGCAGTAATCGGTAGTGGTAGTAACACCTCCTATTTTATGCACCGTGCGAAGCTTTACTCCATCCGCACCATAAGTATAAGTGATGGTACTTCCATCCGAGAACTTGACCTGACTTGGCAAATTTAATAAATTATATTGAATTTCGATTCCCTTATTCAAATCTTTTATTAAGCTGCCATTGGCATCATACATATATTCTGTAGCAAGCTTGGCACCATCCTTGAATTCGAAGCCGTTAGAAGCCGTAGCCGTAGCGTCATCATTGACGGCTTTAAGCTGGTTACCATTTAATGTAAAAGACAAATTATCAATGATTCCAGTGCCGGATAATCCGGTTTGTCCGCCACGCCGCAAATGCAATAAATTCCCATTCTTGTCATAACTATAGTTGGTCGCGTAGCCCAGAGTTATTACGCCACCAATCAGACTTTGTGCCGAGGTGAGGCGTGACAAATTATCATAAGCGAAGTTATATCCATAAGTTTTGTTATCCCCCGGACATCGGCACACCATACGGGATACATTTCCATTATAGCCATAATACAATGATATATTGAATAATCCACCTGATGATATCGATTCTATCCAGTTACGTATATTATATGCATACGCCAACTTATTACTTGCCGAACCATGCAATGACTTGCCCGACAATCGCCCCAGTTCATCATAAGTATTGGCAGCAAGCGTAACCTTCACTCCATTCAACGAATGCTCAACCTTCGTCAGTCGTTCCGCATGGTCATAAGTATAGGTATATATCTCCATCTGCGTAGTCTTTCCGGCCGCCATGTGTACATGCTTCACGCTTGCAGGTTTACCGGTAAAAGTATATATCGTAGTTGTTGTTTCATAGCCACTCAACAGATTGCTTGAAACAGTCTTTGTTACCCGCCCTTTCTTATCATAATAGTTGGCTGAATATAACTTCGTATCACTTCCTAAAACAGTAATGACACTCCCCGACAAGTAACCTTTAGCACTCACTGTTTCAGCAGAAAAAAAGCTGTTATTAAAACCCGGCAATGTACGGAAATCATAATTATCATAATAGTTCACCAAATACACAACCGGAGCAGTTAAAGCAAAATCGGATGAATATCCGCTGTTTCCTAAACCCGTAGCCGTATTGACGCGAGTACAGGCAACAGAACGAGCGGACGCTGTAGAAGTATTCGTATTAGCACATTCACCTTGCACAACCAGGCGGCTTAAGTCATCATACAAATAGAACATCCATTTTCCCCGACTTTTCTGATTTCCGTCCTGGGAAAAAACAAGACGATCATTCAAATCATAAACGTATGACACAGCATCCGCACCGGGCAACTTCTTCCAAACACAACGATTGCGCCTGTCATATTTATACTGGTAGGCATAAAGATTTAGACTGGTCGTAGAAATATTACCATCCATTGCAGGTGGCAGCACATAACAAAGATTACCATAGTCATCGTACACATAATAGGTATCATGACGTACAGTTCCATTCAACTGACTAACCAATACGGTATGTCCTTGCTTATCCGTAAATTGAGAGGCCGTGTTGCCGTCTTCATCCTGTGTACGGACAACATACAATTCACCGGTGGCATAACTTCCCCCATTCACTAAGGTGCTACCATTTACCGAATAGTGTACACAGCTTAATGCCTCAGAGGAGCCATTCAGCATATAATCAGTGGTCATCGGTTTGTCACTCCACTTCGCTCCCGGGCCATATTGCGCCACAAGCCGATCGGACGGAGAAGCCTCGTACACCGACTGATTGAAAGGACGGGCCGTTGAGCCATAATTACCAGAAGCAGTCGAGGAAAAAGCAGACGCAGACAAATAAGCAGAGGATGAATATACGGGCAGCCAGTCTTTAACGTCCCGCCCCGATTCATCATACTCCGAAAGATCCAGCAGATTATTTTTCTGTGGAGTCACCTGATTATGCACGGTTTGGCACAAACGTCCCAAACCATCATAATATTTCACTACATCTAAGTAAGAACTACTGCTTTCATTCAGCATAGTACGCGTAACCACATAATTCTGGTTACTATTTTGCGCTGTAGCTGCACCTATCAGGCAAAGAAATGAAATCAAAATATATAATCGTTTCATAATACTATTTTTATATGATCATACTGCATTTATGGCCGGAAATGATATTGATATTCCTCCATTGTCTTTCCTTCCGTATCCTTTATGCGAATCAACTGACTATCGCTGTTATATTCGAAAGTCGTTTTGGCTTTATTGGGAGAAATTATGCCACTTACCCCAATCAAGGGATGGTAAGTATAGGAGGTAATCAGGGCAGAAGGCAAAGCTTTATACAAATTATCTATCATATCCAGATACAGAGGTATAGAAGGAAGTATGCACGACGACATGGAAGCTGGATCCATCGTTAGCGCTTTTTTAACTTCTTCGTAAGTTGCCCCCTTGATTTCAGCCAGCAGGTATTGCCCCTTGTATCCCCACAAATATACAACCTTCTCAGCACCATCCTTATTGATATATACAGGGTTACCATAAATATCATATTTATTATAACTGATTCGTTTTTCGTACTTATCCGTACCTTTACAGTAATACTGATCTTCCACCACCATCCCGGAAGACAAGCTACTGCTATATCCTCTCAATACACTGTATAGCCGTTTATCCTTTTTCTCCATAGTCTGCTGTACAGGCGTGGTCAGATAATTTCGCGAAGTCAATAGCTGAATGGCACTTCGCTGGGATGTTGTCAGAGATTCTTTATCCGGTATAGTGTTATTACTGTAATAGGTTCTCTCCACCTGCTCTGCACCTCCGCTACACAAAGATGATTTACTTATTATATTGTACGGACGCTCCGTATCATAGGCAAAAACAGACTTCTCAACAATACTGTCACTCGATTGATAAGTGGTTTTACAAGTGGACTTCAAGCGATGATAGCCTGTAGCTATATAATACGGAAAAGACTTTACCGGAGATCCATATACATCACAATAATTATAACTAGGGCAAGCTATCAGCTTTTCCATAAACTGACAGCTCGAGTAGCCATTCAGTCCGAATTGATAAGGGGTTACTATAGCTGCCGGCATTTTCATCTCAGACTTCTCATACATATTGGTCAATGATTGCACTTTCTCATAAATATTTCCCGATTTCCTATAGAAGTTTTCTGATAATAACCAAGGAATCGGATATAACATTCTATTCATTGCAGAAAGCAAACACTCATTATTCAATGAATAATCAGGGGATAAATCATCAAAAATGACATTATCATATTCATCCGGTCGAAAATCATATTGATAGACTTTTTTCCAATCGGAGGCAACTTCAGTAATCTTGCCATACCATACAGGATTTGTATTTCCCCGAACATTGGGAAAACCGGAAAATACAGAAAGCGTACGTTGGCGTACTCTGCAACCACCATCATCAAGAGGACATATATATCTGGTAGTTATCAGACTTTTCTCATCAGGATAATCCGTACCTATAAAATGCGCATCTTCATAAGTATAGTTTTTTACGATTGTCTTACCTGACACCGGATCATACAACTCAGTAGATTTCACACGTAACCCTCCACCTATTTCCTCTTTTCTTTTTACCGTAAAGCGGTGTGGTTCATAACTAATTTTCAATTTTCCCTTTGTCGGACTGAGCATCTCTGTCAATGAATATGTGTCCATATACGCAGCATTAGGCTTCCTGTTGGCACGATTACCGATAGTTCGGTTGACAGGAACATTCAACGAACCCGTGGTCTTCCGTATTTCAAGATTTATATTGGGAAGGTCAGCATCCCCGAAATCCGCTTCATTATAAAAACCCCACCAATCGAAACCGGAACGCAAATAACTAAAAGAACTTTCATTTTTGTAGGTAAACAGATAATTACCCTCACCGTTGATATTCACTTTCTTCAGCAGATTACCCGTTGTTGTATCATAAGTAAACTGTACATTTCTCACTTGTATGCCTGACGATTGTTTCACGTTCAAAGAAGCCAACTTACCTGCTGAATAGTTTAAATCAATCAAACCGTTTGGAATAATAATACTATCAGGAACCAACGACCTGTTTATATAAGAATAAGGGGAGTCTCTTCCTTCATTTATCTGGTATCCATCACCTCCAAGTATACGCCAAAAAGAACTGTCAGATCCAGTGGAGCTATCTATCATATCGTTATGAAAACAGCCAGCCAGCCACATCGATTTCCCATTGTCTAATACCGATAAGGTATGATTGAAAGTTGGGACATCTTCTCTTACCGATTGGTATGTGAACGAGATTTTTTCATTACCGGGGAAAATGATTTCACGAAGCATCCAACCGCAAAAGCAAGAACCATAAGGCTGATATTCAACATATTTTTGTGGACTAGATAAACCATGTACAGGATTCTTCTCCCCGAAGGCATACCGTATACCTTTGTCATCCAGAATTTCAAAACCATAGAGTCGTGTACTGATAAAGTTGGTAGAATTATCCAACTTAGGAGTTATCTTTAAAGGAGTATCCGATATCTGTTTCACTACATCCACCCCGTTTACACGTTGTAATATGAACGAAGCGTCCATACCAGGCATATTTATTTGAAAGACATCATACTGGCCGTCCATACACGGATAAATATGTCCGCGCTCATTCCAACAATCACAATCATTTGAATAAGGAGAAGACATATAGATATAGTCATCGCGTGTCAGATTTCCGCTGACATCTGCCACCGGATACACCTCATCCGGTTTGCCCATAATCGTCCGTGATATCTTAAATCCCGGAAACAAAGCCCAGTTACGTCCCACCACACCGACAGGATCCTGCACTCTTACTCCCGAAGAATGATACTTCAAAGTCAAGGGGAGAGACAAGCCGTAAGCTTCCACAGTATATAGAGGGATACTAATGTCAATGGTTCCCGTCGCATGAGAAATGGGATAGCCCAGAAACTTCTGAAATACTCGGGAAGTAGGTGAAGGCGGTGTCACATCAGGCATCGCAGCATAATAATTGCCTTGTGCACATACCGGCAATACACCGGTGCATAGTATAATAATAAGTATAATTCGATATATATTTTTCATATCCATTATTGTTTGTAGTTTAATATCGTTTTCTGCAAACCAGCATCCGGATTGCCGGTTTACAGAAAATTAGAAGTCATTATCAGAGCGCATTACAAGGTCATCGCATTTACGCCCAGCACACCCGCTATCGCCGTTACCACCGCGACAGCTACTTTCAAGATCATACTCCATACGGATTTCTTGATTGCCATAATTCCACACCTCCTTTCCACGCAATTAAAAAAAATGATTGTCACAGAGTGGAAATCACAGTTCCCTGCTCACTTCGAAGCACGGACACTCCTTAATCCATTCTTCCGGCTCTATCACTCCGTCACCGTTCAGGTCCGGACTGAGGTCACGATGCCCGCAGATACGGACATTGTTCCGAAAGCGTTTCAGGAGTTGATGCACAAGCAGCCGGAGCGCAGAGCGTTGTTCAGGCGTACGGGTATCTTTGGCACGCCCCCGGACATCAAGACCGCCCTCATAGCAGATGCCTATCGAGTGAGAATTATGGCCCTTGGCATGCGCCCCGACAAGTTCCAAAGCACGGGTATTGATTACCGTGCCATCCTTACGGATGTAGTAGTGATAGCCGATACCGCGGAAGCCACGGCAACGGTGATTTTCCTCCAGTTCGGCCACAGTCAGCGAACGGTCTTCGCGTGTGGCGGAACAGTGAATAACGATGTGATCAATTGTTCTCATGTAACTTAGTGATAAGTGTTTAATTTTTAATTTCCGAAGACTACGGTTTCAGATTCTATCCCAGCGGATTCTCGTCCAATCCTCCGTCACCGCCTTCGTTGCCGCCACCTTCGCCACCGCCCGAACCACTGCCGGCAGCCTTCAACTGCGACTCCAGATCCACGAAGTCCATACGGTCTTCGGCACGTGTGGCAGCCACCTGCGGACGAATACTGCTGGAAGCACGGAAGTTGATACGGACGGATCTGATCTTGGTAGATTGACAGTCGTCCTTCTTCTCCGAACCTTCGGTAGTAGCCGAAAGGCTGAATACACCGAAGTTGTCGATGTTCACCGAACGGCCATTGAAAAGCTCACGACGCATAGCACCAACGAAGTTGGTTATCACACTCTGTATATCACCCAGAGTGAGCGAACTGGATTCTTTCATCTGAACAGCAATACTTTCCAGTGTCGCCGATTTTCCCCAAACGATTAATTGAGGGTAGTATTTACCCGTACCATCTTTATGGAAAGGGTCTTTACGTAATACTTTCTTAAATGTTACTGACATAATTTTTTTGAGTTTAAAAAAGAAGAAAATAGTTTCGAACGGAAACTGATACAAGGCGACGTCTTACCCGAAACCTTCCGTAGGATCCCCACTTTGAGGACACAACAAAGGTACTTCAGAGACCAAAAACGAAAGGACGAAACGGGATGTACCGGGACGTACCGGGGCGAACTTATCCGTACTTTACCTTATTTATTTTTACTTTTACCCCGGATTATTCCCCAACCTGCATAAATCTATTTACCTTTGCAGAATCAAATATTTTAAATACACATAACCATGAGTTTAAAAAGAACAGCCAGCTAACTACTGACACACAGGAAGACATCCTTTACAAACACTGCGAGACAACCGGTAAAGCCGAACTGCAAGCCATCAGACAAATAAAAGAATACCTGGAAAAATTGAACAGGGAACACGAACTAAGCGACCAGGCATGCAGGGAACTGAAGCAACTCAGCAAAGAAATAGACAAGTTCGTCGCTGATTGCAAAAAAGAAAAAAGCAGGAAAAGAATTGGGTAACACTTAAAAACAAGTTGGTACATAAATGATAATTTAGGGGACAAGGGAACAAGTTGACAAGGGGACAAGGGGCTGCGCAGTGTTAGGCTGCGCGGTGAAATGATAATTATTGTTACGCGAAGTATCTTAAATTCTCCTCCTCTCGGGAATTGCTCTCCCCCGATAACGGGGGAGTCAGAGGGGGTGGAGTACCCGTAGGGGGAGGTGGTAGGTAAAACAATAAAATACCTATTCATAATAAGATAAAGGAATTTTTCTCTCACCTACCACCCCACCCGTTGGGCACCCCTCCTCCAACTGGAGAAGGGGAATTGAGATAGTCAGAATATCAATAACTACACTCCTAAATTATCATTTTACAGCGCAGCCTAACACTGCGCAGCCCCTTGTCCCCTTGTCAACTGATTACCTTGTCAACTGCGAAGCTTCGCTTCGCTAAATTATCATTTATAAACTTACTCGCCTCACTTTCTTATGTACCAACCTATTTTTTAAGCGTTACTTAAAAGCTGTCGTATCTTGTAGCTGTTAAATTTATCCAAAAAAGCATTTTGTACACTTCAACCGTTCCTCCGTACTGATAATCAAAACATTAAAAAAGGCAAGTGTACAAAAGCGCAAAGTATCTAAAAAATGTTTTCCATACCTTCGAGGCGTGTAAAGGCAATAGTGCCAATGCACGACTGTAAAACATAAACAGATATGGAAAATACAGTAAATCGGGAACCCCTGGTTTCCGAATTCCCAAGCGTGCGGAGCAAAGCACCACACACCATCAGTATCCACGATTTTATTGACACGGTACGCAGCGACCGCTTCAGGCAAGTAGTGCAGGACTACCGTCGCCTGAAAACCCTGCCCGGACACGAAGCCGAAGCACAGAAACTGAAAGACGGTATGCCGTGCATCATCCCCGCAGGCGTATGCAGCAACGGACACGCCGTAAAAGACCTTCAACAACACAGCGAACTGCTCTGCATCGACCTCGACCACAGCAACGGACGCACCTGGGAAATCTTCCTCCTCTCCCAATCGCTCCCCTTTGTTGCCGCCTCCTTTATCAGCATCTCCGAAGAAGGAAACAAAATGCTGATACACGTCCGTCCCGAAGACGTGCAGAAAAATTACGAACAGCTTTATGCAACCGTAGGCAGAGCGGTCAGCGCACACGTAGGTCACCCGTACGATGATAAATGCAAGATACTGACGCAGCCCTGTTTCTACTCCTGGCATCCCGAAGCCTACTACAATCCCGGTGCAATCGCCTTCGAAATGCCTGCGGAAAGCGTAACGAAAGTAACAGAGGTAGGAACGAAAGAAACAATCGCCCCGGGTAACGCCCCATCGGAAAATGGCTTCATAGCCAACTTCCTCGATGAATTCGAACACCGCAACCCCTTCATCCGGGGTAGTCGGAACGACCTTGCCCTGAAGTTGGGACGTGCGGCAGCAAGTAAGGGATTTTCGCAGGAGGAAACAAAAAAGCTCACCGAACTTTTCGCGCAGCATTACGCCGCTACCGATTTTACGATGCAAGATATACAAAAACGCGTAGTATCTGGTTATCAGTTCATTATTCAGAAGAAAAAGGAAGAAAAAGAGACGAATCGGTGCCATTTCGGTGACAGTGACACCTATGCACCTTTTTCGGTTGCAAACGAGGAGGAATCACCCGAAGAAGTGTTAGAAAAAAACAACGAATTACGGGCCGCTTCCCCATACATCCCCGAGGAAGTTTATACCCGCCTGCCCGAATTTCTGAAACGCTGCTGCACGCATGCCACCGACAAGCGCGAACGCGACCTCATGCTGCTGGGCAGCATGAACAGTTGTAGCGCCCTCTTTCCCCACGTCAGTTTCTTCTATAAGAAGTCACTGCTTTCGCCCCATTTCTATCTTGCCGTCGTAGCACCCGCAGGAGCCGGAAAAGGTGCGCTGGGGTTCACATCCATACTACTGGACGCCACGCAGGAGTTCTACGACCGGCTGCGCCGCGAACAGAAAAAGGAATACGATCAGAAACTACTGGCCTGGGAGCAGGAACAGCAGCAGGCCCGGCACGCCAAACGCCTGCCCAACCTCGACCTGAAACCGGAAGAGCCCCAGGCGCAATACCTCAAAATCTCAGCCACCACCAGTAAGAGCCGGCTCATACAGAGTCTTGCCGCTGCCGGCGAAATAGGTTGCTGCATGACTACTACCGAAATCAACACCCTGGTCTCCTCGCTGGGACAAGATTGCGGCAAATACGAAGACATCCTCTGTAAGGCGGCCCATCACGAAGAAGTCTCCTCTTCTTACAAGATAGACGGCGACCCCATCGTTGTTCGCCACCCCCACCTGGCACTGAGCATCGCCGGTACGCAGGAACAGTTCCGCAACTTCTTCCGTTCGCTCGAAGTGGGACTCTACAGCCGCTTCGGCATCTACACCCGCCAGCAAAGCCAGTTGTGGGAATCGTGCGCACCCCAGGAAGGGGAAGTGGACCTGCACAGCTACTTCTACGGGTTGGGAAGCGAACTGTTTGAAATGCACAAGCTGCTGCTCCAGTCGCCCACCCTCGTCACCTTCAGTCCCCAACAGTGGCAACAACATACCGCCCACTTCAGCCTCCTGCTGAAACGCACCCTGCTGGAAGGACGCGAATCTTCAAGCGGCATCGTTTACCGCAACGGACTGCTTGCCATGCGCCTGGCAGCCATTCTCACCATTTTCCGGAAATACACCGACTACGCTTACGCGAAGGAATACTGCTGCACGGACGATGATTTCCGAACAGCCATGGACATCGCCCACACGCTGCTCGAACACAGTCTTCTGCTCAGCACCTCGCTGCCCGACACCAGTCTGCCGCCCGTGAGCATGCACAAGTTCCACCAGCTTGAGGACACCCTTGCATCCATGCCAAGAGTTTTTACCTACATGGATTTCGTCCGGGCCGTACAGGAAAATGGAGCCTGCGCACGAACCGGAAAACGCTGGATACAAAAAGCCGTCAAAGCCCAACTTATTATAAAAGAAGGAGATAACTATAAGAAGTGCAACACAAAAAGCACAAAATAGGTGTATAGGTGTCACTGTCACCATTTTGTCACTGACACGGGCAAAAAAGCGGCCGGAAATGGCTGCATTATGTAAATATTCTACCTTAGTCTGCAATTGTTCCGGACTTCCCGATAAGCCTCCACGAATAATTCAGACTAAAAACTTCAAAACAACAAATTCTTAAAATTCATAGAACATGGAAACAACAGAAAAAACGAAAAGGATTCCCGAAGATAAAAAAGAGACTCCCGAAGATAAATTTGAAATCAAGGCATACCTGAAGACTGAGTTCGCACAGCTCTATTTCCCCTGCCTCTCGGCCGAAGCCGCACTGAAAAAACTGCGGAAGTGGATCGCCGTCAATCCCGAACTGCACCGCCAGCTCTACGGCGGCCGTGAAGGAAAAAATGACCAGACCTTCAGCAAGCGCCAAGTGCAATTATTGATAGATTTTCTCGAAGCGCCCTGATCAGAAGCAATGTTCCGGAGGACAAGAAGCAATGCTGTCTATCATAAGATTGCTTCTTTATCGCCGGAACATTGCTTGTTTTATTTCTTGTCTATTTTCAAATTGATAATTAATGCGAATCAGGAGTTGAATTGATTCATATCTGTAGGGTTATGAATTAATTCACCACAGATTACACAGATTGACACAGATTCTATTTTACTGATTATTAGATTAATAAATCTGTGTGAATCTGTGTAATCTGTGGTGAGTCTTATTCATTACTATACCGTTATAAATCAAACTCACCCCCTGATTCGCATAATTAACTATCTTTTCATTGCGCCCTAACTTAAAAAAATGTACTTTTGTGAAAACTAAAAAGCAGAAGAATATGGAAACTACAATACAAATTCTCACCTATTCAGAATTTTCCAGTTTATAACTTTGCAGCATGAAAAGAAACTTACTCATTCTCATATATTTCCTCCTCCGCCTCCTCTGCCCGTCCACGGCCTCCGCCCAGCCGCAAACGCCGCAAGAAGCTACCCCCGACTCCATCCGCATCAGCCTGCTGACCTGCGCCTCGGGTGGGGAAATCTATTCCCTGTTCGGCCACACCGCCATCCGTTACGAAAACTTCACCCGGGGCATTGACGCCGTCTTCAACTACGGCATGTTCAATTTCAACGCCCCCAACTTCATCTTCCGCTTCGCCCTGGGAGAGACGGACTATCAACTAGGCGTAACCAATTACGAACACTTCGCCTCCGAGTACAACTACCTGGGACGGGACGTCTGGCAACAGACCCTGAACCTCACCCAAGCAGAAAAAGAACACCTCTTCAACCTGCTTCAGGAAAACTACCGGCCCGAAAACCGCATATATCGCTATAACTTCTTCTACGACAACTGCGCCACCCGTCCGCGCGACCAGATAGAGGCCGCCATCGACGGCACCTTGCAGTATGCTGACAATATGACCGATACCGACACGGGAGTCACTTTCCGCGATTTGCTGCATAAATATAGTGAAGGTCATCCATGGTCACGCTTCGGCATGGACCTGTGCATGGGCAGCAAAGCCGACCAACCCATCAACCGACGACTGATGATGTTCGTCCCCTTCTATGTGCAGGACTTCTTCAACACAGCCCGGATCATAGACAACGAAGGCCAGGCACGTCCCCTCGTATCCTCCGAAGAGAAAATAGTGGTAACCGGACTGACTGATGCCGACCACCGCTCCGGAGGAATCACCCCGATGCAATCGGCCCTGCTGCTGTTTGTGCTGGTGGCAGCCGCTACCATCTACGGCATCCGCCGCGGAAAAACCCTTTGGGGACTCGACCTAATCCTGTTCTTCTGTGCCGGAATAGCCGGGTGCATCCTCGCTTTCCTCGCCCTCTTCTCCCAACACCCCGCAGTAAGCCCCAATTACCTGCTGTTCGTATTCCATCCCCTGCACTTATTTTGCCTCCCGTGGATGATAAATAAGGTGAGAAAACGGCAGAAAAGCTGGTACATGAGGACGAATTGCGCTGTTTTAACACTTTTTATACTGCTTTGGGCGATAATACCGCAAAGAATTGACTTAGCTGTATTACCTTTGGCACTTTGTTTGCTGGTACGTTCAGCAAGCAATCTTATTTTGACATTGAAAAAGAGATAAATGAAAAAGGGACTGATTACTTCCATACTCGCACTTACTTTCACCGGTCTGCAAGCACAACCGTTGCCTGCCACACCTAAATTAGTGGTTACGCTGACGATTGACCAACTGCGCACCGACTATATGGAAGCATTCTCAACCCTCTACGGAGAGAAAGGTTTCAAAAGACTGATGCGCGAAGGGAAAGTGTTCTACCAGACCGAATTCCCTTTCAACGGAACAGACCGCGCTTCTGCCATTGCTGCCATCTACAGCGGCACGACGCCTTCGATGAACGGCATCATATCCCAGTACTGGATGGATGCAAGCACCCTGCGCCCCGTGAATTGCGTGGACGACGGCGCATTTATGGGCAACTTCACCGACGAAAACTCTTCTCCCTCCCAATTACTGACCTCTACCATTGCCGACGAACTGAAAGTAGCCACCCGCAACAAAGGCCTGGTGTATGCCATCGCCCCCTCGCGCGACGCGGCCGTACTGGCTGCCGGACATACCGGAAACGGTGCTTTCTGGCTGAACGAGAACACAGGCAAATGGTGCAGCACTACATATTACAGCGAGTTCCCGTGGTGGGTAAGCCAGTACAACGAACGGAAATCACCCGACTTCCGCATCCGCGACATGGTATGGGAACCGGCACACCCCATCAACAAATATACATTCCTGCCCGAATGGCGGGACCAGCCCTTCAAATATAAGTTCGACAGCGAACGACGCAATAAATTCCGCCGACTGCTCACCAGCCCGTTCATCAACGACGAAGTGAACCTGCTGACAGAAGAACTTCTGGAAAAGAGCACCATCGCCAAAGATGAGATACCCGACCTGCTGGCACTGACCTATTACGCCGGAAACTACAACCATAAAAGTACGCAGGAATGTGCCATGGAAATGCAGGACACGTATGTACGCCTCGACCGCAGCATTGCCGCACTGCTCGACCTCATCGACCGCAAAGTAGGTCTGCACAACGTCGTCTTCTGCATCACCTCTACGGGCTATGCCGATCCGGAAGCTCCCGATCTCGGCCTGTACCGCATCCCCGGCGGAGAATTCTACCTGAACCGCTGCGCCACCCTGCTGAACATGTATCTCATGGCCACGTATGGCGAAGGACAGTACGTAGAGACTTATCACAACCAGCAAATTTATCTCAACCATAAATTAATAGAGAACAAGCAGCTGAATCTGGCGGAAATTCAAGACAAGTCCGCCGACTTCCTGATACAGTTCAGCGGAGTGAACGAGGCGTATTCAGCCCACCGCCTGCTGCTGGGTCCCTGGTCGCCCCAGATAGAACTTGCCCGGAACAGCTTTCATCGCAAACGTTCGGGCGACTTACTGATAGACGTATTGCCCGGATGGACTATCGTGGAAGAAAATGCCACCGATAACCGCGTGGTACGTCATGCCAATGTTCCTGCTCCGCTCATCTTCCTGGGCGGTGGAGTGAAGCCCGAAACAATCCGGGTTCCCGTCAATATTACCCGCGTAGCCCCCACCCTGTCAAGTGTGATGCGCATCCGCGCTCCGAATGCTTGCACAGAGACTCCACTGAATTTCTGAGGTCTCGGAATTAAATGATAATTTTAGGCGCGGATTACACGGATTACACGGATTTTTTATGAATCAATGTAATAGCGTAGCCTTTAATCCGCGTAATCCGTGTAATCCGCGCCTAATCTTTGATAACAGGTTTACAAATTATCATTTAACTAGCCGAGACTCACATCAAATAAACAGCGCAAAAATGTGTAATCTGTATAAAAATCAGTAACTTTGCGCACTCAATCAACTTAGTAAATAATAATAAAAATAGATATAAAATGGGATTTAATGAATTTTTAAGCTCGATTTTCGGCAACAAATCCACACGCGACATGAAAGAAATTCAGCCGTGGGTGGACAAGATCAAAGCCGCTTACCCGGAAGTTGCCAAACTCGATAACGACGCCTTACGCGCCAAGACAGAAGAACTGAAAGAATATATCCGCAATTCTGCCGCCGACCAACGCGCCAAGGTGGAAGAACTCAAAGCTGGTATCGAAGAAATCGAACTGGAAAACCGTGAAGAAGTTTTCGCACAGATAGATAAGATAGAAAAGGATATACTGGAAACTTACGAAAAAGCTCTTGAAGAAGTACTGCCGGTAGCTTTCTCTATTGTGAAAGAAACTGCCAAACGCTTATCCGAAAATGAGGAAATCGTAGTGACGGCTACCGAATTCGACCGTCACCTGGCTGCCACGAAAGACTTCGTACGCATTGAAGGCGACAAAGCCATCTGGCAAAACCACTGGCAAGCCGGCGGTACGGAAATTGTCTGGAACATGGTACACTACGATGTACAGTTGTTCGGTGGCGTCGTATTGCATAAAGGTAAGATCGCCGAAATGGCAACAGGTGAAGGTAAGACATTGGTGGCTACCCTCCCCGTATTCCTCAACGCACTGACCGGAAACGGTGTACATGTGGTAACCGTAAACGACTATCTGGCCAAACGTGACTCCGAATGGATGGGCCCGCTCTATATGTTCCACGGCTTAAGTGTGGACTGCATCGACAGACATCAGCCCAACTCCGACGCACGCCGTCAGGCTTATCTGGCAGACATCACCTTCGGTACGAACAACGAATTCGGTTTCGACTACTTGCGTGATAATATGGCCATCAGCCCCAAAGACCTCGTACAACGCCAGCACAACTATGCCATCGTCGATGAGGTGGACTCCGTATTGATTGACGATGCCCGTACTCCGTTGATTATTTCCGGTCCCGTCCCCAAAGGTGAGGACCAGTTGTTCGAGCAATTGCGTCCGCTCGTAGAACGTCTGGTGGAAGCACAGAAGAAACTGGCTACCCAGTATCTTGCCGATGCCAAGCGCCTGATTGCTTCCAGCGACAAGAAAGATCAAGAAGAAGGTTTCCTTGCTTTGTTCCGCAGCCACAAGGCACTGCCCAAGAACAAGGCATTGATTAAATATCTGAGTGAGCAAGGTATCAAGGCAGGTATGCTGAAGACCGAAGAGATCTACATGGAGCAGAACAACAAGCGTATGCACGAAGCTACCGACCCGTTGTACTTCGTCATCGAAGAAAAGCTGAACAGTGTAGACCTGACAGATAAAGGTGTGGACCTGATCACCGGTAACTCGGAAGATCCTACCCTCTTCGTATTGCCCGACATCGCCGCACAGCTTTCCGAACTGGAAAACGAAACCAGTCTGACAGACGAACAACGTCTGGCCAAGAAAGATGAACTGATGACCAACTATGCCATCAAGTCCGAACGTGTACACACCATCAACCAGTTGCTGAAGGCTTACACCATGTTCGAGAAAG
>OGRQ01001793.1_pt1 | contig 18344 bp, 10 predicted proteins | sample 1553521 | NCBI WGS metagenome assembly OGRQ01 (sample SAMEA2580088, study PRJEB22360) | human gut metagenome | biome: human gut; feature: human-associated habitat; material: faeces | place: Denmark | collected 2008/2010
GCATGCTGCCGCGCCGTCCGCCGAAGGTGCTCTGCTGCTGCACGAACGCGCGCGCCTTGGTCCTCGTGCGCACGGCGGCCGACACCTCCTCGGCGATCTCCATCTGCGTACGCTCGCGGGTCGCGATGTCCTTCAGGGCGATCTGCACGTTGCCGCGGCCGCTGGAGACGCGCGCCGTCACGGCACGGGCTTCGGGCACGAGCGAATCGACGAGCCGGTTGATGCCCTCGGTATAGTCGCGCAGGTATTCGTAGGTCGCGCCCTCCGATCCGCGGGTGTTGATCGTAATCTGCGAACGGTCCTCCAGCGGCGCCATCTCGGCCGGGATGCTCCCCCACAGCCACCCGATCAGGCCGATCATCAGCGCCACGAGCGGCAGGGCTATCCAGCGCCGCCGCAGGAACCCGGCCAGCGTGCGGCTGTAGAAATTATTGAGCCAGACGAAAAACGGCTCGGTCTTGTTGTAGAACCAGCTCTGCTTCTCCTGCCGCACGAGCAGTTTGGTAGCCAGCATCGGAGTGATGGTCAGCGCCGCGAAGGTCGAGATGACCACGGCGCCCGAAATCACCAGACTGAACTCGCGGAACAGACGCCCGGTCATGCCCTCCATGAAGACGATCGGGAAGAAGACCGCGATCAGCGTGATGGAGGTCGAAATGACCGCGAAGAAGATCTCCTTCGCCCCCTCGATACCCGCTTCCTTGGGCGACATGCCGCGCTCGATGCGGATGTAGATGTTCTCGGTCATCACGATGGCGTCGTCCACCACCAGTCCCACCGAGAGCACCACGGCCAGCATCGACAGCACGTTGATCGAGAATCCGGCCACATACATCAGGAAGAAGGTGCCGATCAGCGACACCGGAATCACGATACACGGGATCAGCGTCACGCGCCAGTTGCGCAGGAACAGGAAAATAATGATGATCACCAGCAGGAACGCCTCGTAGACGGTCTGTTTCACCTCGTCGATCGAAGCGCGTATGAAGCGCGTATTGTCGAATCCGTAATCGGTCACCACATCTTCCGGCAGGTCCTTTTTCATCGACTCCATGCGTCTGTAGACCTCGTCCGCGATCTCAATGTGGTTGGCTCCCGGCTGCGGCACCACCACGATGCCGACCATCGGAATGCCGTTCATCTTCATATAGCTGCGCGTATCCTGCGGTCCCAGCTCCGCGCGGCCCACGTCGCTCAGACGGATGATGCGGTCGGCGTCCTCGCGCACCACCAGATCGTTGAACTCCTGCGAGGTGTGCATCAGTCCCAGCGTGCGGATGGTCAGCTCGGTGGTGTTGCCCTCGATGCTTCCCGACGGCAGCTCGACGTTCTCCCGGTCGAGCGCGCTCTTGACGTCCGCCGGCGTGATGCCGTATCCGGCCATCTTGGCCGGATCGAGCCACAGTCGCATCGAATAACGCTTCTCGCCCCATATCTGCACGCCGCTCACGTCGCTGATCGTCTGCAGCTGCTCCTTGACCGTCAGGTCGGCGATCTCGCTCAGCTCCAGCAGCGAACGCTTGTCGCTCTGAATGGTCACCATCAGGATCGGCGTAGCGTCGGCGTCGGCCTTGGTCACCGTCGGCGGGTCGCAGTCGCGGGGCAGGTAACGCTGCGCGCGCGACACCTTGTCGCGCACGTCGTTGGCGGCCGTTTCAAGGTCTACCGAAAGTTCGAATTCGACCGTGATGCGGCTCTGGCCCTGACTGCTGACGCTCGACATCGACCGGATGCCGGGAATGCCGTTGATATTCTGTTCGAGGGGTTCGGTGATCTGATTCTCGATCACATCGGCGTTGGCGCCCGGATAGGAGCACGTCACCGAGATGATCGGATTGTCCACGCTCGGAAACTCCCGCACGCCCAGATAGCTGTATCCGATAAAGCCGAATAACAGAATGATGATCGTCAGTACCGTGGACAATACGGGACGCCGGATGCTGAGTTCGGAAATATTCATACGGCGGCGGGATTATTCGACGACGTCGAGTTTGACGGGCAGATCGGTCCGCAGCTGCAGCGTGCCGGAGGTAATCAGCGTGTCGCCCACGTTCAGCCCCTCGATAATCTGAATGCTGGACTCGGTCCGCAGGCCGGTCTTCACCTCGACGGCCTGCGCCTTTCCGCCTTTGTAGAGATATACCTTGTCCACGCCCATCTCCGGCACGATGGCTTCGGTCGGCACGGCTATGGCGTCGGGAATGTCGTGCAGGCGGATTTTCACGGTCACGAAACGTCCCGGCAGCAGCGTTCCCCGCGTATTGGGATAGAGCGCCCGCACGGCCAGCGTGCGCGTGGCGATATCCACCTTCGATTCCTGCGCGTAGACCTCCGCCCGGAAGGTCTCGTTCCGGCCTTCGACCGTAAACGAAAGCGGCGTTCCCGGCCTGATCTGGCTGGCATAACGCTCCGGCACGAAGAGGTCGATCTTGAGGGGCGAAATCTTCGTCAGCTTGGCCACCACCACGCTGGGCGAGGCGTAGGCGCCCTCGCTGACGTTTCGCAGACCGATAATTCCGTCGAACGGCGCGCGCAGCTCCGTCAGCGCGATATTGGCCTTGACGATGTCGATATCGGCGTTGAGCATCGCCAGCTCCGTACTGGCCTGCTCGTAGGCCTCCTGACTGACGGCGTCCTTTTCGAGCAGCGCGCTCTGGCGGTAAACCCGGTCCTCGGCCAGCTTGAGCTGCGCTTCGTAGCGCGACAGCTGCGCCAGCAGCGGTTTGTCGTTGACCTTGGCCAGCAGTTCGCCCTTGCGGACGATCGACCCTTCCTTGAAATTGATCTCGACGATCTTGCCCGAAGTCTCGAACGAGAGGTCCACCTCTTCGTCCGGCAGCAGGTTGCCGACCATCGTAATGCCGTCGGCGAGGGACTGCGGACGCACGACGAGTCCGTTCACGTTCAGGACGCTCTTCTTCCGGGGCGCGCTCACCGCGGCCGGATCGGCGTCCGAAGCGGAGGAGCCGGGGCCGAAGTGTCTGTAAACGCCCAGCACGGCACAAAATACGACGAGGATAACGGCCGTAACGATCCATTTCTTTCTTTTATTCATTGCAGCGAGTAAGGTTTGATTTCGGAGTCAGGGCAAAGATACGAAAAAAGCGCATGCAACTGCTATTCCCGACCGGCCCGATTGCGCTCCCTGCGGATAAAATCCGCAGCTTCCGGCCATCCGGCAGACATCGCAGAGGGCCAAACGGCAAAAATCGGGGGTGAAACGCCGCCGGCATTCCGCAAAACCGGGCATGCGCGCAGCCGGAAGCCGTACCATTCCGGTGCGAAAAATCACGACGCTCCGGACGCCCGAAATAGGGAATACGCCCCCCACCGCCGCCCTGCGGCAGCCGAAAGGCACAGAATTTGAACGACGAACCGCAAACAGAACACCGTGCCGCAAAGTTTTGCAAGGATCGAATCATTTCATTAGAAGCCAAGACTTTCCGGACACGGACGTCGGTCCCGGAAAACATCCGATATTAAAAATTTAACGTATCGCAATCCCGTTTCCTGAAAAATTTATGTACTTTAGCCCCTGTTTGCAATTTACACACCCGGATAACACCCGGATTTTCGACCACACGCAGAAAGAATGGACAAGCAACCGGACGAATTGATCTTGCAGAGCCTCCGGCAGGGCAGTTACGATGCATTCGATGCGTTGTACATGCGCTATGCCCCGCATGTGGAGGCGTTTGCCTTCTGCATGCTGAAAAACCGGAGCGAAGCCGAGGATCTGGCGCACGATATCTTTCTGAAAATCTGGGAAACCCGCGAGTCGATCGGCCGCATCAAATCGTTCCGCAGCTATCTGTTCCGGATGACCAAGAACGCCGTTTTCGACATCTTCGAACACAAGAGCGTGCAAACCCGTTACGAACAGCGGCTCCTGCACGTCGAGGACCTTCTGACGGACGACATTTCGGCGAAGGTCGCCACCGAGGACCTGCTGATGATTATCGACATGGCCGTGGAGCAGATGCCTGAGCAGCGTCAGCGGGTCTTCCGCCTGAGCCGCTACGAAGGGCTTTCCCATCAGCAAATCGCACAAAAACTGGGCGTAACCCCCAAAACCGTCGAATATCACATCCGCACGGCGCTCGCCGAACTGAAAAAAATCATCGGCGTCATCGCCTTCTTCTTCTGATTCTTCCGCCTCACGCCTCCCGGCAGACAAAGACGACACGAAAATTGTTGTCTTTTTTTATTTGCAAAAAAAATTCAGATCCCGACTAGGGACGCCCCTCTTTTTCCCGTCATACTATTACAAACGCACAGAAAGAACGGACATGATAAAAAAGATAATACACACGTTCCTGCACAATCCGATGCCGGAACAGGTACAGCAGCAGTTTCGGACATGGTGCCTGAACAAGGAGCGCGCAGGCGAAAAGACCGACGCCTTATGGAAGGAATGGGAGCGGCTCGACCCGGCGTCCGTCCTCCCGGCGGACGAAAAGGCCTACCGCCGCAAGCTCGACCGGCTGCACCGCGAAATGACGCCTCCGGCCGCCCCGAAACGGGGACTGTTCAGCATCACCCGCCGCACGGCCGCCGCTGCGGCCGCAATCGTCCTGCTGGCGATGTCCGTCGAATTCTTCGTCGTGAAACGTCTCTCGGCCGACACCACGACATGGCTGGGGACCGCCGAAAACAGCAAAGGCCGCTTCATGCTGCCCGACGGCTCGGTGGTATGGCTCAATGCCGACTCCCGGCTGGCCTACTCCGACCGCTTCACGGCTTCGGGCAGCCGCGCGGTCCGGCTCGAAGGCGAAGCCTTCTTCGACGTGAAACGCGACACGCTGCGCCCCTTCGAGGTGGAGATGGGCAAACTCCGGGTCAAGGTTCTCGGCACGCGCTTCACGGCCAGCCATATGCCGGCGTTCAACACGGAAGAGGTGACGCTCCTTTCGGGCAAAGTCGAGGTGTCGGGCTACCGCGCCGACCAGTCGGTCGTCCTCACCCCGGACCAGAGCTGCTCCTACGACGCCGGTTCGGGCGCGGTCGCCGTGCGCAACGTCGCGGCCAGCAACTATTGCAGCTGGACGGGCAACTCGATCATCTTCGACAACATGACGCTGGCCGACATCGCCGTCAATCTGGAACACTGGTACAACATCCGCTTCCGGATCGACGAACGCATCGACACCTCCATACGCATTTCGTTCACCCTGCGGCCCGAAACCCTCGAAGAGACGCTCAAGATCATCGAAACGCTGACACACCTTCGCTGCCGCCAGATAGACAAACACTACGTAATAATACACAAATAACCAAGAAAACCGACCATGGAACGCAACACATGAACGCCGGGAGACCTCCCCGGATCTTCTTTCAAAGAAACTCAAGAAACTATCAATCAAAACTTAAAACTCAGTCATGAAAAAAGATGAACGCCTGAATTTTTCCGACCGGACACCCTCCGTGCGGAGACTTGTCGTGTCGCTTGTCCTGATGCTGCTGGCCGCCCTGCCGGCAGCGGCGCAGAACAAGAAAATCACCGTCGATCTGGACAACGTCCCGGTCCGGGAATTTATCAAAACCGTGGAATCGCAGAGCGGTTATACATTCGCGTATAACAACTCCGAAATCGACCTCACGCGCCGCGTGAGCGTCAAGGCGGCCGACGAAAACGTCGTGGACGTCGTCATCCGCGCACTCAGCGCCCAGAACCTGACCGCCCGCATGGAGGGCAGCCGCATCGTCGTCAGCCGCAAACCGGCCGCCGCACGCGTACAGACGGCGCAACCCGTAAGGGGGGGGGTAGTGACCGGAACGGTCAAAACGATTTCGGGCGAGCCCGTCATCGGCGCCAGCGTAATCGTCTTGGAGACCAACCGGGGCAACGTCACCGGTCTTGAGGGCGACTTCTCGGTCGAGGCCACGCCGGGCCAGACGCTCTCCGTCTCCTTCCTCGGCTACAACACGCAGCAGATAAAGGTCGGCAGCCAGACGTCGTTCGACATCACGCTGACCGAGGACAGCAAGCAGATCTCCGAAGTGCTGGTCGTCGGCTACACTCCGATGCGCAAGAGCGACTTTACGGGATCGATCGCCAGCGTCAAAGCCAGCGAACTCTCCGCTACCACGCCCACCGTGGGCCAGTCGTTAGTCGGTAAGGTCGCCGGCGTCGAAGTCCACCAGACCAGCGGTGCGCCGGGCGACGGCGTAACCATCCGTGTGCGCGGCGTCAATTCGCTCTCGGCGAGCAGCGCGCCCCTTTACGTCATCGACGGCTATCCCGCTTCGGAGGACGTATTCATCAACCCCAACGACATCGAAAGCATCGACATCCTGAAGGACGCCGCTTCGGCCGCCATCTACGGTTCGCGCGGTGCGTCGGGCGTCGTGCTCATCACCACCAAGCGCGGCAAGGACGGCGAAGCCGCCAAAGTCAGCTACGACTTCTCGTACGGTATCCAGCAGCTCGACCACAAGGTGGACCTGCTGAACTCGACGCAGTTCCGCGACCTGCTGATCGACGCCCGCAACAACTCCTACCGCCTGCGCGCCACGGCCGCCGGCGTGTCGTGGAGTCCCTACGACGACAACACGATCCGCGCCGCCAAAGGCTTCTCGCTGGCCGAAGTGGGCATCCACCCGATGTGCTACGACTTCACGACCCGCACCCCCGTAACGCCGCAGTACGACACCGACTGGCAGGACGAACTCTTCTCCAACGCCGGCATCATGCGCCACAACGTATCGGTCATCGGCGGCACGAAGGCCATCAAGTACATGGCCAGCGTCGGTTACATGGATCAGGACGGTATCATCGCACCGTCGAACCACAACCGCATCAACGCCCGCATCAACCTCGACGCCCAGATCACCAAGCGCCTGACGGCGAGCATCAGCTACTCGATGTACGACGCCAAGAACACCGTCGTACAGGCCGAGGGCCGCATGATCAACGACGGCGTGATCCAGAGCGCGCTGATGTACCTGCCCAACCTGCCGGCCTACGAGGAAAACGGCGATTACGCCCGCAGTGCCATGATCCGCATGAAGACGGACTGGGGCATGAACTTCCCCGAAAACCCGCTGGCGATCGCCAACGAGCTGGACATCAACGAGAAGATGTCGCGCCACAACCTCAATCTCAATCTGGTTTACGAGTTTCTCCCCGACCTCAAGCTCTCGGCCCGGCTCGGCCAGCAGTGGTACAACTACCGCTATTTCTATTACCGCCCGATGAGCATCGGCCGCGACGCCGCCCCCGCCTACAGCGAGGAGCTGCGCTCGTCGAACATCGCCCGCACGACCTCGACCTACGACGTGGACCGTCTGGGCGAGTTCACGCTCAGCTATAAGAAGAAGATCGGCCGCCACCACATCGACGCGCTGGCCGGCTACACCCTCCAGAAGAAGACCTACGACCGTCTGGGCGTCGAAGCCACGGGCTTCGCCGACGACCGCATCCACGAGGTTACGGGCCACGGTTCGAACGCTTCGGACATCTCGCTTTACAGCACCCGCAAGGCCGCATGGGCCATGATGTCGTTCCTGACCCGCGTCAACTACTCGTTCGACGACCGCTACACGCTGACCGGCTCGTTCCGCGCCGACGGTTCCTCGCGTTTCGGCATCGACAGCCGCTGGGGCTACTTCCCCTCGGTATCGGCCGGCTGGACGCTCTCGAACGAACCCTTCCTCAAGGATGCGCTCAAGGACGTGGCTTCGATCCGTCTGCGCGCCAGCTGGGGTAAGAGCGGCAACAACGACATCGGCAACTACGCCAGCCTCGCCGGCATCTCGTCGGGCAGCTACGCCTTCGGCCAGACTCCCGTATCGACGACTTACGAAGGCTCCTTCACCGACGCCGCGCTGGGCTGGGAAACCACCCGCCAGACCAACGTCGGTATCGATCTGGGCTTCTTCAACGGCCGCCTGAACGTGATCGGCAACTGGTACAACTCCATTTCGACGGACATCCTCTACAAATACCCGATCTCCTCGATTTCAGGCGCGACCTCGACGACGACCAACATGAGCGGCGCCAAGATCCGCAACCGCGGTTTCGACGTCCAGCTCGACGCGCGCCTCTTGACCGGCAAGGTAAACTGGAACTTCAGCACCAACATTTCGGTCAACCGCAACAAGGTCGTCAGCATGGGCGGTCTGGACGACATCATCTCCACCACCGAACGCTCCGTAGGCTCCCACATCACCAAAGAGGGCAAGCCCATCGGCTCGTTCTACGGCTATCAGGCCGTAGGCATCATGTCGAAGGCCGACTATGCCAACGCCCTGCTCGACCGCGACGTCTACATCAAGAACGGCAACAAATTCCCTGAAGGCTACCAGCTCAAGGGTCCGGCCGTGGCTTCGTACGCCCTCGACAACCTCTCCTACGGCAATGCCATCTGGAAGGACGCCAACGGCGACGGCGTCATCACCACCGACGACAAGACGATCATCGGCGACGCCTACCCCGACTTCACGGGCGGCTTCTCGACCAGCCTGTCATGGAACGGACTCGATTTCAGCGCCAGCTTCGCCTATTCGTACGGCGGCGAGGTCATCAACTTCCAAGACTACTACCTCTACAACATGGAGGGATCGGGCAACCAGTATTCGATCGTCGCCGACCGCTACATCTCGGACGCACAGCCGGGCCGCAACAACGTGCCCATCGCGTCGCGCATCTCGACGACCAACACCTCGCTCAAACTCTCTTCGTATTACGTGGAGGACGCTTCGTTCTTCCGCTGCGCGAACATCACGCTCGGCTACACGCTGCCCAAACGCTGGACCAGCAAGCTGCACATCACCTCGTGCCGCGTCTACGTCAGCGGCGACAACCTCTTCACCATTACCCCCTACCGCGGTTACAACCCTGAGGTGTCGTATAAAAGCAGCAACATGATGCCGGGCTTCGACTGGGGATGCTACCCCCTCTCGCGCATCTATTCGGTCGGTTTAAACTTAACTTTCTAAATCTTGTACGAATATGAAGATCAAACATATGTTCATCCTGCTCGCCGCCTCGGTCTCGACGGCGTCCTGCGGATTCCTCGACGAATACGACCCCAACGCCACGACGGTCGGCAACTTTTACAAGTCCGAAGCCGACATCGTCACCTCGCTCAACGGCGTCTATGCGTCGCTCACGCAGAGCTACTACTACACGAACAACCACTACTTCACCGACGTCCGCTCGCATGACACGGCCGTGACGGACAGCGGCGCCAACAGCGGTATTCCCTACCAGTTCTACAACTATACGCTCACCGAGGAGAACTCCTACGTATACAACCGCTACACGCAGCTCTTCAAGACCATTTCGCGGGCCAACACGCTGCTCGCGCATCTGGACGACGTGAGCTATTCCAACGGCGACGCGCGCAACACCTACGAAGCCGAAATCCGCTTCCTGCGCGCGCTGACCTATTTCCATCTGGTGACCGAGTGGGGCGACGTGCCCCTGATCCTGACCGAACTCAAGACCAAGGACGAGGTGCAGGCCAACAACTACCGCCGTCCGAAGAGCGAGGTCTACAAGGCGGTCTTCGCCGACCTCGACTACGTACTCGGCAGCCCGCTGGCCGACATGCAGCCCGCATCGGAGTGCGGCCGTGCAAGCAAGGCTGCCGCATGGACGCTCTACGGCAAGGCCAAACTGCAATACGCCTGCGACGAGGATTTCGCCTCCGAGAAGTCGGCGTCGCTCACTTCGGCCATCGAAAAGCTCACCGCCGCATGGAACCTGCGGTCGTTCGGCGAACTGTCCGACATCCCCTACAACGCGATCTGGGACCTCTCCACGCAGAAGTCCTGCGCCGAGAACATTTTCCAGATCAACTACATCCAGAACAACGCCGACCTCGGCTCCACTTGGAACTACCTCTTCGGTCCCAGCAAAACCGGCATCACCTCGAACAAGGTGGGCCTGATGCAGAACATGACCACCAAGAGCGTCTACGACGCCTTCGCCAAGGAGGACGTGCGCAAGAACTACCTGCGCGAGACGACCGTTGCGGGCGTAACCTACTACCACACCATGAAGTACGCCGATCTGGAGTGCGGTGCGAACGGCTACGGCGGCAACAACTGGATCGTCATGCGTTACGCCGACGTGGCGCTGATGCTGGCCGAAGCCTACTACTGGCAGGGCACGGAGCCGACGGCCAAGAGTTTCCTGAACATGGTCCGCAAACGCGCCGGACTGGGCGACTGGTCGGGCACCGACCTGCGTCAGGGCATCTACGACGAGCGCCGCAACGAGTTCATCCAAGAGGGACTCCGCTGGCAGGACCTGCTGCGCATGTACTCCAAGCAGGAGATGATCGAACATTTCAACGCGATCAACCCCAACTTCGGGCTGAAAGACCTGCTGCTTCCGATCCCCTACAACGAACGCATCCTCAACACCGAGGGACTTTACCAGAATCCGGGCTACGGCGTAAAATAAACCGACGACGTCATGCGATTCACAAACAGAATCATATTGATCCTCTGGGCGATCGGAACCGGGCAGTTCGCTGCCTGCTCCGACGGCGGCACGGAGGCCCCCGGACCGGAAAACGGGACTCAGACCATCGTCTGGACGCCCGCAGTTCCGGTCAGGGACGCCGCAGTCGTCTTCTCGCTCGAAGGCAGTCCGGATAACGTCCGCAGCGTATTGTGGATGTTCGGCGACGGCGCGACCGCGACTTCGGGCGCAGGCGAATCGGCCGAACACACCTACCGGACGGCCGGCACCTACACGGTCAGGGCGACCGTCACCCGGCTGCATGGCCCGATGACCGAACTCTCGGCCACGGTCGCCGTCGCCGATACGGAGGCCGCAATCGTCGTCAGCAACGACCATCCGGCCCGTATGGAGCAGGTCGCCTTCGCGCTCAGCCGCATCCCCGGCGTGTCGGCCGTCGTCTGGAATTTCGGCGACGGCAGCGCGGCGCAGCGCGTGACCGACCCGACGCAGCGGGTGGAACACCGGTATGAAGCCGACGGACAGTACAGGGCCAGCGCCGCCATCTCCTACACGGACGGCACGACGCAGACCCTGACGCAGACCGTCACGGTCGAAGGCCCCTCCCTGAGCCGCTCGTGCCTGAATTTCGACACCGGCAAAATGTGGATCATGGCCCACCGCGGCAACTTCAACAACGGCTACGATCTGGCCCCCAACTCCATGGCGGCGTTCCGCAAGTGCGTCGAACTGGGATGCGTGGACTTCATCGAAACCGACGTCCAGATCACCAAGGACGGGCAGGTCATCTGTCTGCACGACAACTACCTCAAGCGGTTCACCGACTACAGCTCCTATGCCGGCGACGAAGGTTACGTCATCAACTTCACGCGCGAGGAGCTGCGGAAATTCCGGCTGAAAACCACCGACGGCAAGGTGACCGGCGAACAGATTCCGACGCTGGAGGAAGTCCTCACGGAGCTGCGCGGCAAGGTCTGGTTCAACCTCGACAAATGCGGCAGCGACGACGTGGACATCGCCAAGGTCTACGAGGTCGTCAAACGCTGCGGCTGTCTGGACCGGGTGCAGTTCTATGTCGGAACCAACAGCGACAGGGCCGCTTGGCTGGCCCGTCAGGAGCAGCCGGGAATCATCGCCCCGCACGCCAACAACGCCTCGGCGCTGGCCGCCATGTCGGCATTCGCCCCCGTCTACATGATCCAGACCTCGACGGGCTATGTCAACAGCGCATGGATTTCGTCGCTCAATGCCAAAGGGCTTTCGGTCTCGAACCTGCTCGACGACGAGGGCGCGGCCTTCCGCAACGGCAACACCGTCACGATGGACGGCTTCGTCGCCGCGGGCCTGCGCATGATCCAGTGCGACTACCCCGCCCTGATGGACGAATACCTGAGAGACAAAGGGAAACGCTAAACCTTAAAATTTCAAAAAATCAATTTCAATGAAAAGAATACTATCATATCTGAGTATCGTGTTGCTCTCCGCATCGGTCGCATGTTCGGACAGCAGCGAGATGGACAAGGCCTACAACTCGGTCATCACTCCCGGCTTCACGTTCGGCGAAGAGGAGATCATCGCGGGCATCACTCCGGTCACCTTCACCAATACGACCACGGCGGAAGGGACGACCGTTTCCGAATACTTCTGGCACTTCGGCTTCGCCGGAGAGGGCAACTGGTCCGAGGAGGCCGCTCCCGACCCGATCGTCTACAACCGTCCGGGCGACTACACGGTCACCCTCACGGCATGGGGCGCCGACGGCAACCGCGCCACGACGACCAGAACAATCACCGTCCTTGCGGACAACGTGCTGCCGACGGCCGACTTCAGCTACTCGCCCCAGATGATCAGCATCGGCACGACCGTGACCTTTACGGACAAATCGACCGATTCCGACGGCGAAATCGTGTCGCGCGAATGGCTCTTCCCCGACGGCACGACCTCGACGGACATCAACGCGACCTACACGTTCGAACAAATGGGCATGTTCAACGTCCAGCTGACCGTGACCGATGACCGCGGCGGCTCGAACAGCACCTCCAAGGCCATCAACGTCCGCGCAGGCGACGTCAACGCCTTCACGCTGCTCTGGTCCACTGCGGTAGCCTCCGCCGATGCGCTCTGCGCGGCGAGCGTCGTGGCCGCGAGCGACATGGGCTATATCTATTCGGTATCGGGCGACGGCAAAATGGTCGCGCTCAACACCGACGGCGCCAAGGTATGGGAATACGACGCCATGGCAAAAGACGGCGTATACCTCAAGAGCGAAATCTCCTATCCTTCGGTGGACACCGACGGCACGGTTTACTGGGTGGCGCACGGATACGGCGGCTCCTCGTCGGCATCGCTCGTCTATGCGTTCGACGGCGCGACGGGTTCGGTGCTCTGGAAGAACACGACGGCCTACGCCCCGGCGGCGCGCATCGCCTTCTCGACGCCCTGCATCAGTCCGAGCATGGTCATCGTCGGCAGCCGCGGCACCAACGGCGCGATCCGCGGATTCGAGAAGGGCACCGGCAAGAACACCGCTACGGCCACCCCGGCCAACGGCGGCGGCACCTCCGGCACGATCGCGCTCAAGAACGGCGTGGTGATCTTCACCAACACCGCCCAGTACGGCTACGGCATCATGGTTCCCGACGCATCGTTCGTCTGGTCGCCGGTTCCGACCTCCGACACGTTCGCTCCCAACAAGATTCTCTCGGCCGGCCGCTGCCAGCCCTGCGTCGATGCCGACAACTGCGTCTACCTTCCCGGCATCGCCGAAGGATCGGGCACTTGGAACCTCGCGAGCTTCGACTGCACGAACCTCACCGCATCGTCGAAGAAGACCCCGAAATGGAGCGTGAACCTGCCCGACGGATTCCAGCAGACGGGCGCATCGCTCAGCGCCGACGGCACGACGCTCTACATCGTCGCCGACAAGGCCACCCCCTCGGTGGTCTACGCGCTGAACACCTCGAACGGTTCGACCCGCTGGTCGTACACGCTCGACGCGGCAAGCAACAGCATCCCGGCCGTCGATAATCTCGGCCAGATCCACCTCTGCACCAAGACGGGCGATTACGTCGTGCTGAGCGCCGAGGGCGAACTCCGCTACAAGGAGCATCTGGCCGACTCGGTGGACGGCTCGCCGACGATCTCCGAATGGGGCTACTCCTACTTCCTCGGCAAGGACTCGGCGGCAGGTGCGCTCAAGGTTTACTCCGTAGCGCTGCCCGGCGTCACTTCGCCCGCAGCTTCGGCGTGGTCGCAGTACGGACAGAACGCACGTCACAGCAACTACCAGAAATAACCGAATGTAGAATTCCGGAGGGGCGGCGGTCCGCAGGGCCGCCCCGCCTTCCGGGAAATATAAAGAACCTGAACATGAAAAAAACAATAATTCTCGCGATGTTCGCGGCGCTCTGCACCCTGACAGCCGGATGCGCCGACGATTTCAAAACGGTACTCAACGACAAGTACTACGAGGACGACACGCCCTCCCGCGAACCCGACATCACCGAGCAGACGCTCACGCTCGGCAGCTACAACCTCTGGATTTCGAGCAAGGGCACGGGCGACTACCTGTGGACCAACCGCCGCACGGTGCTGGCGCAGTCGATCGTCAAAAACAAATGGGACATCTTCGGCTTCCAAGAAGCCAACGGAACGATCCAGAACGAGCTGCCGACGCTCGTCGGGCAGCAGGGCGGCAAATACGAATGGTGGTTCGTAGGCCGCGACTCGCAGGACGGCGTCAGCGGCGAAGCGCTGGGCATCGCCTACAACCCCGATCGTTTCGAGCTGACCGACAAGCACTTCTTCTGGATCTCGCCCACGCCCGACGAAATGAGCTACGGCTGGGACGAGCTGGGCTATCACCGCATCGCCGCCTGCGCCATGGTGACCGACAAACTGTACAACAAGCAGTTCTTCATGATGGTCACCCACGCCCCGCTGGGCGCCACGGCGCGCGCCGAGGGCGCCAAACTGCTGATCGAGCGCGAAAAGATGTACAACCCCGACGGCATCCCCTCGATTCTGGTCGGCGACATGAACGCCGCCATGGACGACGCCTCGTCGAAGACGCTCCGCACCCATTGGAACGACTCGTTCCTCACGGTGGAATCGGATTTCGTCAGCGGTCCCGTCGGCACGTTCAACGGCCACAAAATCACCGCCGACCTCACGCAGGCCACGGCGCGCATCGACTACATCTACTCGCGCGGCGACGTGGAGCTAAAATCCTACAAGGTGGACAACACCGTTTACGGCAACATCTACCCTTCGGACCACTGCCCCCTGACGATTCAGTTCGACACCGACTACGAGAAACCCGCACCCGACGTGGTCGCGGGCTCCGGAACGGCCGCGGACCCGTGGCAGCTCAACTCCGTAAGCGACTGGAACACGGTCGCCGCGTCGATCAACGGACAGGCCGAAGACGCCGTCTACACATCGGCGGCCTACTACCGTCTCACGGCCGACATCGACTTCGACAACAAGAACCTCACGCCGATCTCCTTCACGGCCGACAACACGATCTACTTCGAGGGCGAATTCGATGGTGCGGGACATAAGCTCCTCAATGTGAAGATCGTCGCTCCGGGCAAATCCTGCGGCGTATTCGGCGCCAACAAGGGCACGATCCGCGATCTGGCCGTCGAAGGTGCGCTTTCGACCGAATTCGAGATCGCGGGCGGCATCGTCGGCATAAACGCCGGCGTCATCGACGGGGCGACCTTCAAGGGCGACATCACGGGCGGCACCGGAGCCAAGACCATCGGCGGCATCGCGGGCCAGAACAAGGGTACGCTGGTCAACTGCGCCAACCTCGGCGGCACGATGAAGACCGACGCCCCGAAAGACCCCAACATGGGCGGCATCGTCGGCCAGATCGCCAAAGGCGACGACGGCTTGGGCCGCTATGTCATCAACTGCTACAGCCGGGTGGACCAACTCGAAGCGAAACACAACGACGTCGGCGGCATCGCCGGCATCGTCAGCGACGACAGCTTCGTCATCAACTGCTACTCGACCGTGGAAAAGATCACAGCCAACAGCTCCTACGCATCGGTGGTGGGTTACAGCAAGAAAGGCAACCTGCAGAACATCTACGGCAACTCGGCATGTCCGTCCAAGTCTGCGGCGAACTCCGCCGTCGGCAGCGACAAGGCGGCCGGAACGGTCTGGAAAAAGACGACCTTCGCCCTGCTCTCGCTCGACGAGATGAAGTCGGGCGCCGTCACCGTACCTTCGAGCGGCGAGTCGTGCGCAAACTTCGCCGCAGCGCTCAACGCCGGCGCAACGCTCTTCAACGACACCCCGGCGGCAACGCTGCCGGGCAAGCCCGACGTCGTCCTGCGCAAGTGGACGGCATCGGAGAGCTATCCCGTACTGGAAAAATAACTCTTCAGGAGAACCGGAACTTTCCGGTTCTCCCTTTTTAACCCGAACGAAATGAAACGTTACCTACTCATCCTCTGCGCAACAGCCGGTCTGTACGCCTGTTCGCAGCCGGCGGCCGAAACGACGGACAAAGCCCGGTTCGTCCGCGCGGAACTCCACAACCCCTCGTCACGGTACGTCGTGGTGGTCTCGCACCGCGGAGACTGGCGCAACTGGCCCGAAAACTCCATCCCAGCGATTGAATCGGTGATCGGCATGGGGGTAGACATCATGGAGCTGGACCTCAAGCTCACCAAGGACAGCGTGCTGGTCCTGTGCCACGACAAGACGATCGACCGCACGACCAACGGCCGCGGCCGCGTGTGCGACATCACCTACGACTCGATCCGGCGCTGCGTGCTGAAAACCGGCCACGGCGTGAAGACCTCGCTCAAAATGCCGACCCTGCGCGAAGCGCTCGCCGTCTGCAAGGACCGCATCGCGGTGAATATCGACCAAGGCTACGAATATTACGACCTCGCGCTCGCCATCACCGAGGAGCTGGGCGTCACGGATCAGGTGCTCATCAAAGGCAAACGTCCGGTGGAGACCGTCTCTGCAAAATTCGCGGAATACGGACACAACATGATGTACATGCCGATCATCGACATCCTCAAGCCGCAGGGCAGGGAGCTTTTCGAGGAATATGCCTCGAAGGGCGTCGTCCCGCTGGCTTACGAAGTGTGCTGGGACGACTATACGCCCCAAGTCGAAGCCTGCATGCGGCAGGTCGTCGCAGGCGGTTCGAAACTGTGGGTCAATTCGCTCTGGGACTCGCTCTGCGGCGGTCTGAGCGACGACAAGGCCTTCACAGAATCGCCGGACGAGGTGTACGGCCGCCTGCTGGACATGGGCGCTTCGATCATCCAGACCGACCGGCCCGAACTGCTGATCCGCTACCTCGAAGCGCAGGGACGGCGCAAATAACCGAGCGACATGAACAAATTACTGATCTGCATGGCCGTCGCATGCGTGACGGCCTTCAACGCCGCGGCGCAGAGTTTCTCGGCCGCGACCTACAACATCCGCCAGCTCAACGCCAAGGACACGGCCGAGGGCAACGGCTGGGAGCGGCGTCTCCCGGTGATCTCGTCGCTGATCCGGTTCCACGACTTCGACATCTTCGGGGCGCAGGAGGTCTTCCACAGCCAGCTGCAGGGCATGCTCGCGGCGCTGCCCGGCTACGATTACGTCGGCGTCGGACGCGACGACGGGGCCGCAGGCGGCGAATACTCCGCGATCTTCTACAAGCGCGGCCGCTTCCGACTGCTCGATTCGGGCCATTTCTGGCTCTCTGAAGACCCCTCGAAGCCCGGCAAGGGCTGGGACGCCAAATACGTCCGCATCTGCACATGGGGCCGGTTCTATGACAGACAGAGCCGTCAGCGGTTCTGGTTCTTCACGACCCACACCGACCACCGCGGCGAACAGGCTCAGGCCGAGAGCTGCCGCCTGATACTGGCGAAGATCGAAGAGTTGTGCCGCGGCGAGCGGGTCATCCTCACGGGCGACTTCAACGTGGGCGAAACGAGCCGGAGCTACGCGATCCTGCGCGACTCCGGCATCCTGTCCGACACCTACGACACGGCCGAAATCCGCTATGCCGAAACAGGCACCGAAAACTGGTTCGACCCCGACATCAAGACCTTCCGCCGCATCGACTACCTCTTCGTAACGCCGGGCTTCCGGGTGCTCCGCTACGGAATCCTGACCGACACCTACCGTTCGGAAAACCCGGACGGCGGGGAGCGGAAATTCCGGGCCCGGACTCCATCGGACCACTTCCCCGTGCAGGTCGAACTGGAATTCACGAAGCGGTAAGACTCCGATTAACCTGATAACGCAACCAACCTGCTTATGTCAATACTCTCATTTTTCAGAAAAAGCGCACCGGCGCCGCGTCTGCCGAAGGACGACGACGCCATGATGCGTCTCTACAAAAAACTCCGCTGGCAGAGCTTCATCGCCGGCACCGTCGGCTACAGTCTCTATTACGTCTGCCGCACGAGTCTCAACGTGGTGAAAAAGCCCATCCTCGAAAGCGGGGCGCTGGACGCCACGCAGCTGGGCGTCATCGGTTCGGCGCTGCTGTTCGCCTACGCCATCGGCAAATTCGTCAACGGATTCCTCTCCGACCACAGCAACATCAAACGCTTCATGGCCGCGGGTCTTGCGGTATCGGCGGTCGCCAACCTGCTGGTCGGCATCCTCGGCTTGGCCAACGGAGGCGGCATCGTCGGCAACATGGTGCTGTTCGTCGCCTTCGCCGTCATGTGGGGCGTCAACGGCTGGAGCCAGTCGATGGGCGCGCCCCCGGCCATCATCGCCCTCTCGCGGTGGTACCCGCTCAGCAAGCGGGGCACCTACTACGGATTCTTCAGCGCCAGCCACAACCTCGGCGAATTCCTGTCGTTCCTGTTCGTCGGCGCGGTCGTCGGCTTCTTCGGCTGGCAATGGGGGTTCGTAGGCAAGCACGCCC
>OGRQ01001886.1_pt1 | contig 17427 bp, 15 predicted proteins | sample 1553521 | NCBI WGS metagenome assembly OGRQ01 (sample SAMEA2580088, study PRJEB22360) | human gut metagenome | biome: human gut; feature: human-associated habitat; material: faeces | place: Denmark | collected 2008/2010
CTGCGCACCAGGGAGGGGGGGGGGGCCGCCTCCCCTTCCGTTAGCCGATGGGCAGTGCGCGGCCGCTCTTTTCGATGGCGGCGGGGTCTGTCGTGGGCTGGCCGTCCTCGTCGCAGCCGCCGGGTACGGGCAGCTGCCTGCCAGCCAGACGGGTGCTCTCCAGCTTGCCGTAGCTGAACTGGCTCAAGGCGCAGTCCACCATGATGTGCTGACCGTCGGAGCGGGGGACAGCGAGGATGAGCGGGTTATTGCCGATGCGGCAGTCTTTGGCGCCCCAAGCAGGCATATTGGGGGCGGTGTTCGACCAGCAGATGCCGATGCAGCCTTTTTCAGCGGCCAGCCAGCCGTAGGTGCCGCCGCGCATCCAGTGGTTGTTGTTGCCCAATGCCACGATGCCGACGCCGTTTTCCTTGGCGAGGGCGCAGGCACGCTCCATTGCGCGCTGTGCGTTCAGCGGGCCGAAGCCGCGGTGGCCGTCCCAGCGCTCCATACTGCCCATGCGGGAGATGCACTCGGCGCGGGCAAGCGGGTCGATCTCGCCCTTTTCGAGGTAGCTCACCACCCGCGGAAAGCGATTCAGACCGTGGCTGTACACGCCGGAAAGGCTGTTCTGGGCGAAAATCACAGCGGCGTCTTTGGCGTCCGCCGGGGTGAAGCCGTGCTTTTCCAGCACGCGGGTGAACTGAGCGACCATTTCTTCGTAGGCGACACGTTTCATGAAAATCTCCTCCTGAGCAGTGTTTGAAAAGAATAATGTAAGCGCTTTCTTTGCCTGATTATAGCATAACAAAAGCAAAAATCAAGTGTTTTCAAAAAGAGACGCAGGCTTTTCGGCGAAAATTTGTAACCGCTTACATTTCGAGGAACACACACACTCCTGAGATTTTACACTTTAACTGCTCTGCCTCTGAACGAGTTCCGGCTGCAAGGTGACAGAAGAATAGTCCTCGCCGTGCTCGATGCGGCTCTGCAGCAGCTGGACGCAGAGCAAGGCCACCTGCTCCGGTTTGTTGTCCACGGAGGTCAATTCCGGCTCGCACAGGCGGGCATAGGTGGAATTATCATAGCCCACCACGGCGGTCTCCCCGGGGACGCGGATGCCCGCCCGGAGCAGGGCTTTCAGCACACCCGCAGCGGTCAGGTCCTCACCGCAGAGAATGCCGTCCGGGCGGATGCCATCGGCCAAAAGCTGCTGCACCACGCGGATGCCGTCCTCCAGCGTCTCGCCGGTTTCGAGAACATGCCCGTCTGCGTCCAGACCGGCAGCGGCCATCCCGGAGAGGAAGCCTTTCGCCTTGGCAGCGGCGCTGTCGGTGGACTTATCCTTAATATAGTAGAGGTTCCGGCGTCCGGTCTTCACCAGATGCTCCACGGCCATCTCGACGCCCCGGCAGTCATCGACCATGACGGAATAGGCGTCCGGCAGAGCCAGCGTGCCGTTGGCAAGGACGACGGGCATTTTGCGCAGAAGGTTCTCCATCTCTGCCCCCTGACAGATGGTGTTGAAAATCGAGCCGACCAGGATGAGGCCGTCCACCTGCTTTTGCGCCACAGCCTGCAGGGTGCGCAGCGTCTCCGCCCTGTCGCCGCCGGTGTTGCAGAGGATGACCTCGTACCCTCTGCGGCCAAACTCGCGCTCGATGGTGTAGGCTGTGCGGGCATAGTGGGAATCCCGGATGTCCACTGTGAGCACGGCCACCGTGTGCAGGCTCTTGCTGACCATGCCCTGTGCAATGGCACTGGGAGCGTAGCTGCAGCGTTTGAGCACCTTTTCCACCTTGGCGCGGGTGTCGGCACGGACAGTATCTTTGTGGTTGAGCACGCGGGAGACGGTGGCAATCGAGACTCCGGCTTCCCGTGCAATATCGTAAATATTCATAGACCCTCTTGTAAAATCAGATGTGGTTGGATGGTTAAAGCATACCCTGCCGCCGTGTGGTTGTCAAGATGAAGGGGAGACGGTGTACCGAAAAACTTGCCCTTGTTCCCGGAGGGAAACTGGGCTATAATAAAACCACTCATTAGCCGGAAGGAGGGGATGCAGATGGAGCTGTTTCGGCGGACATTGGCGGGGCTGCTGATGCTGGTGGTTGCGGTGTCAGTGGGCATCTGGGTGCAGGGAAGGTTTATCGACGCGGTGCGTCTGCCGACTCATACGCGGATGATCGGGGCGACGTATACGACCCTAAGTGACCCGTTTTATGAGACCATCAACGATGAGATCCAGATGCAGATCAAGAGCAACGGCGATCTGCTCCTGGTGCGCGACCCGGGGCAAGATCAAGAGCGGCAGAATCAGGAGATCGAGGATATGCTCAATAAGGGCATTGAGCTGCTCATCGTGAACCCGGTGGATTATGTGGGCGTGACGCCTGCGCTGGAAAAGGCGAGGGAAAAGGGTGTGCCGGTCATCCTCATCGACTCCAAGGTGGACGACCCGGAGCTTGTCACCTGCACCATCACCTCCAACAACTACGGCGCCGGTCTGCTGGACGCCCGCCACCTCATCAGCCAGACCAAGAACGCCCGCATCGTGCTGCTGTCCAACTCGGATTCGTTCTCCAGCTGGGACAGGCTTTCGGGCTTCTGCCAGACCCTGACCAAAAGCGGCAACGACTACCGGATCCTGGAGCTGCGGGACTGCGGCGGCGAGCTGAACCGTGCCATGCGCGCGATGGTGCAGCTGTTGGAGACGTTCCCGCGCATTGACGTCGTGATGGCCGTCAACGAGCAGGCGGCTCTGGGCGCAATGGCGGCGCTGGAAGAAAAGGGCGCGCTCTCGTCCACTTTGGTCTACAGCGTAGACGGCTCACCGGAGGCGAAAGCCCTGATCTCCGAAGGGCTGATGACGGCCACCTCGGCACAGTCGCCCCTCCGCATCGGCCGGATGGCGGCAGAGGTGGTGTACGAGATCCTGGAGGGCAAGCCGTACCTGACCAACATCGTGGTGCCGGTAAATCAAATCACGCAGGAGGATATTCTGCGCTACGGCACGGAGGGCTGGCAATGAAAACTGAAAATTTGTCCATCGGCCTCCGGGTGCTCTACCATGCCATTGAGTGGCTGACGGTATTTCTGATCCTGCTCATCTTTGCGGTGCAGATCATCACACCGCTCTACGCGGTGAGAGTTGGCCGTGCAGACTCGTTTTTGCAGCAGCTGCAATGGCTGCCGTACCGCCCCGGTGTGCTTGCCCTGGGCGTGATGCTGGCAGCGGTGGGCACCATCCTGAGCAAGTGCTCCCATGAGGTGGACAGCGGCTTTCTCTCCCGCAGCAGCTGGCAGTTATATTTATTGGAGGGCGTGCTGTACAGTGCCTCGGCGCTGATCTTCCAGCAGAACTGCGACAAAATCGCTCTGTTTGCGATCGTGGATATGGTGGACGACCCGCGCGCTCTCCGGCAGAAGCGCTTTCTGAGCGCCATGATCGTGGTGTACCTTTTCTGCAACATGGACGCCGCCACCAGCGCCCTCCATGCCGTGACGCTGAAACAATACCTGGCTTTTTACAGCCTGCACACCCGCAGCGTCCTGCAGCTGGTGATCGAGAGTCTGTCGGCGCTGGAAATGATACTCTTCATCCTGTACATGGTGCTGTTCATCAGCCAGCAGACCAGCGAGAAACAGGAGATCCTGAACCTGAACCAGCAGCTGCAGCAGGCCAACGAGCAGCTGCGCATCTACGCCGAGGAGAGCGCCCACACCGCACAGGTGCAGGAGCGCAACCGCCTTGCGCGGGAGATCCACGACACGTTAGGCCATGTGCTCACGGGCATCACAGCGGGCGCAGACGCCTGCATCCAGATGATGGACGACTCGCCCGAGATGGCACGGCATCAGATGGAGCTGATAGCCGACACCGCCCGCAACGGAATGAACGATGTCCGGCGCTCGGTCAAGGCGCTGCGGCCGGACTCGCTGGAAAAAGAAAACCTCTCGGGTGCGCTCAACAAGATGTGTACCAGCATGGCGCAGAGCAGCGGCGCGCAGATCCAGCTGGAAGAGTCGCTGGCCGGGCTGACGCTCTCGCAGGATGAGGAAGACTGCGTCTACCGCACCGTGCAGGAGGGCATCACCAACGCCATCCGCCACGGCCACGCCACCCGGGTCCAGGTGCGGTGCCATATCGAGGACGGCGTGCTGGAAGTGTCAGTGAGGGACAACGGCATCGGCTGCAAGAGCGTGACGCCGGGCTTTGGCCTGCAGCATATGCAGGAGCGGATGCTCATGCTGGGCGGCACGTTCTGGTATGAGAACAGCGACGGGTTCTGCATCCGGGCAGAGATCCCTCTGCGCAAGACCCCGGGCAGTGAAAAGAGGAAACAGGAGGAAACGGTATGATAAAGGTGCTTCTGGCCGACGACCAGGAACTGATCCGTCAGAGCCTCAGCTTTGTGATGAGCAAGCAGGAAGACATTGAGATGGTGGGTACAGCTGCCAATGGCTGTGAAGCGCTGGAACTCGTGGAGGAAAAGCAGCCCGACGTGGTGCTGCTGGACATTCGGATGCCCGAGATGGACGGCGTGGAGTGTACCCGCCGCATCAAGCAGGAGTTTCCGGGCATCAAGGTCATCATCCTGACCACCTTTGACGATGACGATTATGTGTTTGACGCTCTGCGGTACGGCGCTTCCGGCTACCTGCTCAAGGGCGTCTCGGTGGACGGCCTGACCAACGCCGTGCGGGAGGCCGCGCGGGGCGGCTCCATCATCGCCCCGGATGTGGCGTCCAAGGTCTTGCAGATGTTCTCCCGCATGGCACAGGGCGACGTGCAGGTGCGCGTGAACAAAAAGAATGCGCTGGAGCTGACCAAGATGGAGTGGCAGGTCATCCGCGAGGTGGGCTGCGGCCTCTCCAACAAGGAGATCGCGGGCAGACTCTATCTCTCCGAAGGCACGGTGCGCAACTACATCAGCAGCATCCTGCGCAAGCTGGAACTCCGTGACCGCACCCAGCTGGCCATCTGGGCGGTGCAGAACCAGAACAGCCAGCCGGAGGCAGACGTATGAGCCGGTACTGGAAAGCCGCGCTGCCCTTTCTGCTGGCAGCGGTCATCATTCTGGCGGCTGCCAGCCGTCCGGTGGTGCTGCACATCGGCTTCCCGTGTGACAGCTATTGGAATGTCCCGGGCGAGAACTACTATACCTTTATTGACGCCGCCATTGAAAAGTTTGAGGCAGAGCACCCCAACGTGAAAGTCGAGTACACCAGCGGCATCCGGGTCGAAGACTACACCGAATGGCTCAGCGGCCAGTACCTGCTGGGGCAGGAGCCGGATGTGATGGTGATCCTTCCCGAGGACCTTGTAATTTTCAGCGATACAGCTTCCCTGCGGGAGCTGGATCCGTTCATGAAGCAAGACCCGGAAGCGGATCTGAGCGGCTTTTACCCGGCGGCATTGCAGGCCGGAGCCGACAAGGGGAAACAGTATGCGCTGCCGCTGGAATGCGTGCCGCAGATGATGTTCATCAATAAGACACTGCTCCAAAAAGAGCACATCCGCATCCCGGATAACGATTGGACGTGGGATGAGTTTTACAGCCTGTGTGAGCAGCTGACGAGAGACACGGACGGGGACGGCATCGTTGACCAGTTCGGCGTCTACGATTACGGCTGGGAAGAGGCGCTGGTGGCCAACGGCTGTTCTCTGTTCAGTGAGGACGGCCAGCACTGCCTGCTGAACCAGAGCGCACAGGAGTCCGCCGTACAGTTTGCGCGGAAGATCTACCAGCTCAACGCCGGAACGGATCTGAGCGAAAAGACCTTCGACGAGGGCAGAGTGGCGTTCCGCCCGATGCTCTTTTCCGAGTACCGCAGCTATGAGCCGTATCCGTGGCGCATCAAGCGCTCGTCGAACTTTGAGTGGGACTGCATCGCCATGCCCAGCGGCACAAGCGTCGGCGGCGGCAACTACTCCCGGCTGAGCACCCTCATGCTGGGCATCAGCCAGCGCACAAAGCACTCCCGGCTGGCGTGGGAGCTGCTGAAGACCATTGCCTGCACGGAGGAGATGCAGACGATGGTCTACACCGAGTTGAGCGGCGTGTCCGCCCTGCACAGTGTGACGGAATCTGATGAGGTCGCCCGGCTGCTTCAGCTGGACTCGCAGGACACCGCCTCCCGCGGAATGTCTACTCTGCCTGCCATCATGGAGGATACGCTTGCCACGCCCCGCTTTGCGCGGTATCATCAGGCGATGGAGAGCGCCGACCGCCTGATCACCGAGGCCATGTCGGCAGACAAGAACTTTGAATTGCAGCTGCTGCAAATTCAGCAGCAGCTCGACGTCACATTGACAAGCTGACAAAAAATCCACGCAGAAAGCCCGCTTTTGTGCAAACTGCTGCATAAAAGCGGGCTTTTATTCGACTATTTGACGAAAGAAGTGACATTTGTCATGTTTTGTTTGGCGGAATGTCATATTCTGCTTGTGACATTCTACAGCTGTGAACAGGACATGAACATGGTATGATAAAGCCATGAAAATCAGATGGGCCTGCGCGAGGCTCATCCGAGAAGAGCAAGATCTGTTTGGAAAAATCAGGAGGAAAAATCACATGAAGAAGATTTCTCGTCGTTCGTTTCTCGCTGTCTGCGGCGCTATGGCTGCAACTGCTGCCCTGACCGCCTGCGGCGGTTCTTCCGCTTCTACCGCCGGCACTGCTGCTTCCGGCTCCACTGCTGGCTCCACTGCCGGTTCTGCTGCATCCGGTGAGGTCTTTGAGCTGAAGCTCTCCACCACCCAGACTGATACTTCCATGATCTATCAGGGCCTGCAGGCTGCTGCCGACAAGGTCGCTGAGGACACCGACGGCCATGTGAAGGTCACCATCTATCCTTCCAGCCAGCTGGGCGGTGAGGAAGACATGATCGACCAGGCTCTGCAGGGCATGGGCATCGCCGTCCTGACCGACGCAGGCCGTCTGTCCAGCTACGTCAACGACATCGGCATCATGAACATGGCTTACATCGTGGACAACTACGAGGACGGCATGAAGCTGATGGCTACCGACACCTTCAAGGGCTGGGACGCTGACCTGGCCAACAACGGCATCTGCGGCCTGTGCTACAACTACTACGACGGTGCTCGTTCCTTCATGGGCCACAAGCCTTACAAAACCCCCGCCGATCTGAAGGGCGCTGTCATCCGCACCCCCGGTGCTGACCCGTACGTTGAGTCCATCTCCGCTATGGGCGCTACCCCGTACAACATCGCATGGTCTGAGGTCTACAACGGCATCCAGACCAAGTCCATCGACGGCTGCGAAGTCCAGTACACCTCCGCTGTTTCCAGCAAGATCTACGAGGTCTGCGAGTACGTCAGCAAGACCGAGCACATCAACCTGTTCAACATGGTCATCTGCGGTCAGGCATGGTTCGACAAGCTGCCCGCCGAGTATCAGGAAGTCATGAAGAAGGACTTCAACGACTGCGCATACAACAATGCTCAGGACATCATCGCTGCTCAGGCTGACATGGAGAAGACCCTGACCGACAACGGCATGACCATCGTCGAGGTCGATAAGGACATCTTCCGTGAGGCTGTCAAGCCCGCATACGAGAAGCTGGGCTGGACCGAGCTGCGCGAGCAGCTGTACAAGGAAGCCGGCGTCGAGGCCTGATCCCTTAAAAAGCTGAATCGACCATAACGTAAATGTCCTCCTGCATGGCAGCTCGCTGTGCAGGAGGTATTGTGAATAAGGACGACTTTCTATGAAGAAATTTTATGAAAAAGTCTGTAAGCTGGAAGAGCTGATCGCTCTGATCCTGGTTGCAGGCATTGCGGTCCTCGTCTTTGTTTCGGCGCTGATGCGTACCATTGGCCATCCGCTGAACTGGGCACAGGACGTTGCACTGATCGCCTTCGCATGGCTGATCTTCCTCGGCAGCGACGTCGCAATGCGCGGTTCCGGCCTGATCGGTGTTGATCTGTTCGTCAAGAAGTTCCCCGCCGGTGTGCAGAAGGTTCTGGACATCCTGTTCAAGGTCATCATCGCAGCGTTCCTCTGCGTGCTGATCTACTACGGCTACGGCATGACCACCACCGGCTGGGCACGTCAGATCACTTCTCTGCACATCAGCTACAGCTGGGTCACGATGGCTGTGCCTGTCGGCTCCTTCTTTATGCTCATCTCCACCATCCTGAACATCATTGAGCGCGTCAAGACGCCCGCTGGTCAGGAAGTCAAACACGAAGCAGGGAGGGACGTCGGCTAATGTTTATTGCAATCGGTATCTTCTTTGTGTTTCTGCTGCTGGGTATGCCCGTGGCATTCTCCATCGGTCTGTCGGGCTTCTCGTTCTTTATGATCCGCGACCTGCCCATGACCGTTCTGGTGCAGAAATCCATTTCCACTTCTCAGAGCTTTACCATGCTGGCCATCCCCCTGTTCATTCTGGCCGGCAACCTGATGAACAGCTGCGGCATCACCAAGCGCCTGATGCGCTTTGCCAACGCCTGCACCGGCCATATGTACGGCAACATCGGTCAGGTCTCCTGCCTGATGTCCACCCTGATGGGCGGCGTCTCCGGTTCTGCGGTTGCAGATGCTTCGATGGAGTGCCGCATCCTCGGACCTGAGATGACCCGCCTGGGCTACGACCGCGGCTGGTCTGCCGCCATCAACGGCCTGTCCGGCCTGATCGTCGCCACCATTCCGCCGAGCATGGGCCTGATCATCTACGGCACCGTCGGCGAGGTCTCCATTGGCCGTCTGTTCATGGCTGGCTGGGTCCCCGGCATCCTGATGTGCGTGCTGCTGATGCTGGCCGTCACCTGGAGCGCCCGCCGCTTCGGCTACAAGCCCGAGCATGACCATCCGGCTCCGCTGTCTGAGATCCTGAAGGCTCTGCTGGATAGTATCTGGGCTATTCTGTTCCCTGTCCTGCTGATCGTCCTGATCCGCTTCGGCATCATGAGCCCCACCGAGTCCGGCTCCTTTGCCTGCGCATACGCCCTGCTGGTCGGCACCGTGTTCTACCACGAGCTGACTTGGGAGAGCCTGCTGCAGACCCTGCGCGACAGCGTGAAGGACATCACCGTCATCACCATCATTCTGGCGTTCTCCGGCGTGTTCGGCTACGGCATCGTGTTCGATAACATCACTGTCACCATTGCAAACGCTCTGCTGGGCATCACCAGCAACAGCGCAATCCTGCTGCTGCTGGTCGTCGTCTTCCTGCTGATCTGCGGTATGTTCATGGAGACCACCGTTATCGCCCTGATCCTGACCCCCATCCTGCTGCCCGTCATGCGCAGCATCGGCGTCAACGAAGTCGTGTTCGGCATGATCATGATGACCACCGTCACCTTCGGCGTCATGACTCCCCCTGTCGGCACCGCGCTGTATGCCGTGTCTGACATCATGGAGTGTCCCATTGAGGAGACCTTCAAGAAAGGCTGGCCCTTCTACCTCGCGATCGTGTGTGTCATCCTGTTCATGATATTCTTCCCGCAGGCGGTGCTCTTCCTGCCGAACCTCGTGTACGGCGCTTAAATCAAGCGTTCCACATCTCTCTGATTCTTCTATCTAATAAAGCAGAGCCTGTCTTTCCTGCCTTGGAAAGGCAGGCTCTGTGCCTTTTATGGAGGGTTTTATGAAACCGACAACAGATTTCCCGTTCCTGCTGGACAACCCCCGGGCGTGGCGCACCTATCTGGGAGGCCGGATGCTGGACGCCCTGCACGGTGACTCCAACGGCGAGGACGGGCATTTCCCCGAAGAGTGGATACTTTCCACCGTCGCCGCCCGCAGCGCCGTACAGGGTGGATCCTTCCCCCCTGCGCCGCCCGCAACGCCGGACGGGAGCAATTCCCCGAAGAGGGTATGAGCCACCTGCGCGGCACCGACGTCACCCTGAAATCGGTGCTGGAAAGCGATACGGAGGGCTATCTCGGCAAAGGCGCAGCGCAGCCCACCCTCGGCGTGCTGACCAAACTCATCGACAGCGCCGAGCGCCTGACCTTGCAGGTGCATCCCGACAAGCCGACGGCCCTGCGGCTGTTCCAGAGCCAGTACGGCAAGACCGAGTGCTGGCACATCCTCAGCGGCCACCCCGTGAACGGCGAAGAGCCCTGCATCTACTACGGCTTCCAGCCGGACATGACCCGCGCGCGGTGGGAAGCGCTGTTCCACGCACAGGATATTCCCGGGATGCTGGCCGGGATGCAGAAATACCCGGTGCATCCGGGCGACACCATCCTGATCGAGGGCGGTATGCCCCACGCCATCGGCGCGGGCTGCTTCCTCGTGGAGATCCAGGAGCCGACGGATTATACGATCCGGGTGGAGCGCACGACGCCCAGCGGCTTTGCCGTGGCCGACAGTATGTGCCATCAGGGGCTTGGCTTTGAAAAGATGTTCGAATGCTTCCACTATGAGCCGCACAGCCGCGAGGAGATCCACGACCGCTGGTTCATCGAACCGGAAACGGTGCTGAAAACGGCGGGCGGAAGCATCACGACGCTGGTGGGCTATCGCAATACGCCGCTCTTCCGTCTGGACGAAGTAAACGTCTCCGACACCCTGACGGTGGACTGCCCGCCGCGCGGCAGCGGCATCTATGTGCTGGAAGGCGCAGGGACCCTGAGCGCAAACGGCCGCAGCCTGCCTCTGAAAAAGACCGACCAGCTCTTTGTCCCCGCTGGAACGGGAAGATTTACACTGGATGCGGAGGCTCCGCTGAGGGTCCTGCATTTCTTTGGCCCTGAAGAAAAACAATAAATTCCAATGTAAAAAAGACCTCCGCAGCCCTGAAAGGCGGCGGAGGTCTTCTGCTATAGGGGAAAGGTCACTTCCGTGCGATCATCTCGGTATAGGCCAGCACCAGCGGGCCGACGCCCTTTGCATCGTTGCAGACCACCGGCTCACTGAAATAGTAAGCCAGCGAGCCGTCGCGGTGGTCCTTACCGCCGAGGCCGGCCACGAGGCAGATGCCGTCCAGCTGCAGGCTGCCGTCCGGGTTCTTGCTCAGATACTTGTCACAGGTGCCGTAGAAGGCTTTCTCGGCCCATGCGGCCATCCGCTTGGGCAGGTAGCCGAGACGCACGCCCTTGAGCACAGCGTAGGCGAAGAGGGCTGTGCCGCTGGTCTCGAGGTAGTTGCCCTCGACGCCGGGGTGGTCCATCACCTGCCAGAACATGCCGGTCTCCTCGTCCTGGAACTTGTGGACGTCCTCAATGGTCTGCTTGAACATCGCCATGATGCCGCGGTACTCGTTGTACAGCTGCTCGTCCATCCGCTCCAGCACGTCCACCATCGCCACCATGAACCAGCCCATGGCCCGCAGCCAGAAGTTGGGGCTGCAGCCGGTGACGGGGTCGGCCCAGTACATCTGACGGCTCTCGTCGTAGCCGTGGTAGTACAGGCCGGTCTTCTCGTCCCGCATGTGCTTTTTGATGTTCATGAACTGCTTGTAGCTGTCGATGCAGCCCTGCATCTTGTTGTAACGGGTCTCGTACTCCATATAGAAGGGCTGGGCCATGTAGGTGCCGTCCAGCCAGACCTGCCACGGATAAATGTCCTTGTGCCAGAAGTTGCCCTCCCTGGTGCGGGGCTGGGTGAGCAGCTGGCTGCGGATGGTGTCGATGGCCTTGCGGTACTTCTCGTCGCCGAAGATGTCGTAGAGGATGAACAGGTTTTTGCCCTGATTCACGTTGTCGAGGTTATACTCCTTCGGGTCGTAGGTCTTGATGGAGCCGTCTTCCTGCACGAACCAGTCGATGAAATCCCTGGAAAATTTCAGATACTTTTCGTCGCCGGTAGTCTTATACAGGCTCAGGCAGGCGGTGATCATGCAGCCGTCGATGTAGTTCCACTTGTTGGGCTTGCCGCTGCGGACCTTCTCGATGTTCCACATGGGTGCCTCGGCGCTGGAATTGGCGATGAGGTAGTCCACATAATCGCCCAGCATGGACAAAATCTCTTCATGAGTCATGGCTTAGTCCTCCTCAAAATGGCCGACGTTGGCAAAGCGCAGGCGCTCGCCCTCGTAGCCCTCGATCTTGACGTTGTGCAGCTCGATGTTCTTGACGTTCTCGGCGTAGATGGCCAGCTTCTTGACCAGCGGGCGGTTGTCGGCCATGGCAGCCTGACCCTCCTTGGCGTCGGGGTCGAAGGTGATGGTGACGTTCTTCATGGAGACGCCCTCGATGGGCTGCTCGGGCAGGCCGTCGAAGTAGCAGCCCGCAAACTGTGCATCGGTGGCCACGATGTCTTCCATGGTCAGGGTGCCGAGCTTCGGGGTATATTCGTCCACGGGCAGAGCCTCGCGGCACTGGACATAGGGACTGTGGCCGTCCGGGTCGCAGAAGTAGAACATATTGATGACGAAGGGAGCCTTGACGCCCCGCATCTCCACGTTGCGGAACACCAGACCGTCGATGACGGCGGTGTTGCCGCGGCCGCGGCGGGTCTTGACGCGGAGGCCGCGGTCGGTGTGGTCCATGAGGCACTGGGTGACCACCATGTCCTTGACGCCACCGCTCATCTCACTGCCGATGACGATGCCGCCGTGGCCCTTGTCCAGCAGGCAGTTGCGGATGACGGTGTGCTCGCAGCTCTTCTTGAGCTTCATGCCGAGGAAAACCTTGCTGGCCTTCATGGCGATGCAGTCGTCGCCGACGTGGATGTTCACGCCGATGATGCGGGTGTACTCGCAGCTCTCGGGGTCGATGCCGTCGGTGTTGGGGGCGTTGTAGGGGTTGTTGATGTTGAAGTTCAGCAGGTCGAGGTGTTTGACGAAGATGGGGTGGATGGTCCAGGAGTAGCTGTTCTGCACGGTGATGCCGTGGAGGCAGACGTTCTCGCTGTCCACCATCGCCACGGCGCGGGGACGCCATGCGATGCGCTTGACCTTGGGGTCGACCCACCAGTCGCCGTTCTGGGCGTCGCAGTCCAGTGTGCCTTCACCGGTGACGACGACGTCATGCACCTGGGTGATGTTCAGCAGGCCCGCAAAGCTGTTCAGCGGGTTGCCCTCCCAGCCGGTGAGGTAGTATTCGTCCACTTCGTTCTCGCTGGGGATGACGCCGGGCAGGATGGGATAGTGGGTGCGGTCATTGTCGCCCAGCAGCACAGCGCCCTTCTCGAGGTAGAGGGTGGTGCAGCTCTTCATGAAGAGGCTGGCGGTGCGGTAGCGGCCAGCGGGGACATATACCGTGCCGCCCCTGGGGCAGGTGGAAAGAGCAGCCTGCAGCCTGCCGGTGTTGTCGGTCTCGCCGTCGGCGACGAGGCCGTAGCGGGATGCGTCCACAAAGAAGCTCTCGGCCTCGGTGGTGAAATCCAGTTTCAGGTGCTCACCCTCGGCGTCCACCTCCACGGTGTAGGCGGTGGACGGAGTCAGGGAGAAGAGGGAGAACACGTTGGTGTTGCAGCTTTCGTAAATGGTCTTGCCGTTCAGAGCCACGGCGAAGGGGTGCTCCGGGCGGAAGCACTTGCCGTTTTCCAGCTCGAAGACGGCGCTGCGGGTCATGGAACGGATGAGAGACAGATTCATTTTTACAGCCTCCTGAGTTATTTGCGTAGATTTGCGGCTTGCCCGCAGAGGGCGGGCATGGTACACTGGGGATAAGAAGATCAGAGCACTGCCCCGGCGGGGCAGGCATAGCAAGAAGGGGGAAGGGCGGATGCGCGCCGAACGGGAAAAACTCAACGCGAAGATCACGGCGGGAGCACTCAAGCTGGCCGGCGGGCGGCTCGAGCTGCCTGCCGAGATGTGCCATATCGTTCTGTTTTCAGGCGGCAGCTGCACGGTCCAGTGCGGGGATACGTCGCTCCTGGTCAGCCCCGGCTGCGCACTGCTGCTGGGGCCGGGGGCGTGGGCGGTATCACAGGCAGGCCACACCCAGCCGGAAATGCTGGGGTGCGAGTTCCCGCTGGCAGTGCTCCACGAGATGAAGAACGCCACCGGCGAAGATTTCCTCCGCCTTTTTGCACCGGGCAGCCAGATGGCCCTTTACGGCAGCGTCCAGTGGGCCAGCCGTCTGCGGACGCTGCTGGAGATGATGCGGAGCGCCATGGGCGAGCTGGAGTATCCCGGCGGGCTGTACCTGGCACTGACCCTCCACTATGTGGAGCAGGAGCACCGGGCGCAGAGCGCCGCCGACGCCCGCCCCCGCAACGAGACGGTGGAGCAGATCTGCGCTTACCTTGCGGCAAACTACCAGCAGAAGCTTTCCCTCACCGAGGTGGCGGCGCGGTTCTACATCTCGCCCTACTATCTGAGCCGGCTGTTCCGGCGGGTGACGGGGCAGTCCATCGTGGACTACATCAACGCCCGCCGCATCGAGGCGGCACAGAAGCTTCTGGAAACGACAGAGCTGAGCATCGGCAGCGTGGCCGAGCAGACCGGTTTCGCCTCTGCGGCCCACTTCCGCCGCGTCTTCCGGGAGACGATGGGCGTCGGGCCGCTGCAATACCGGAAGAGCAGAAAATGACCGCCTGAAAAAGCCTCTCCCCTTGGGAGAGGTGTCACCGAAGGTGACGGAGAGGGCAAGCCAGTTATGATAAAGCCGCTGCGCAGCGATAAGCAGGCTCTTAGTTAAAGCGATATTATCGCAGCGCCTGCATATATTTGTCAGCGTCCTTGCCCTCTCAGGCGCTCACGCGCCAGCTCTCCCAAGGGGAGAGCCTTTGACATCAGAAATGCCCCCTGCGTCCTCTCTATGGGAAGAGGCACAGGGGGCATTCATGTTTGTCGGGATCATCCGAGCGGCGGGGGCTTCAGCTTAGCCCTTGACAGCACCGGCGGAGATACCTTCGACGAACTGATCCTGTGCGCAGAAGAACACGATGAGCTGCGGCAGGATAGAGATCAGGGACAGGGCCAGAATACGGTTCCAGGCAAAGCCCGTATCACCGTCCATGGACAGCTTGACGAACAGGGACATGGGGTACTTTGCAGGGGTCTGGACGTAAAGCAGGGGACCCATGAAGTCGTTGCAGCTCCACATGAACTGGAACAGTGCGCAGGACACCAGAGCGGGCATCAGCATCGGGACGATGACCTTGTACAGGGTCTGGAAGGAGGAGCAGCCGTCGATGGCGGCAGCCTCGTCCAGGTCGCGGGGGACGTTGCGCATGAACTGCACCAGCTGGTAGACGAAGTAGGTCTCAGTTGCGAATGCGCAGTGGACCCAGATGGCCAGATAGAACGGGCTGTTGACCCAGCCGAACTTGGTGTACAGCAGGAACTGAGGCACGTTCAGGACGACCTGAGGCAGGAACAGGGTGGCCAGCATGATGCTGAACAGGATCTTCCGGCCCGGGAAGTCGAAGCGGCCAAAGCCGTAAGCTGCAATGCAGGAGGAGACCACAGTGCAGATGACCTTGGGCAGGACGTAGCTGTAAGTGTTCAGCATGGCCTGCAGGATGTTGATGGAACCGCCGAAGTTGTTCAGCGCGTTCTTGTAGCCCTCCAGAGTGGGGTTCTTGATCCACAGGCCGATGCCTGCAAAGATCTCGCTGTTGTCCTTAAAGGTGGCGCTGATCATCCACAGCAGGGGATAGATCATGATGAGGCCCACCAGGATCAGGACGAAGTACTTGAAAAACGTCGCGATGGCGTTAGAAGCTTTCATTCCCATACTGTCACACCTTACCTTTCATCCGAGTAGTAGACCCACTTCTTCTGGCTGGTGAAGGCGATGATCGTCAGGATGCAGACGATGACGAACATGATCCATGCCAGTGCGGAAGCCATGCCCATCTGGTTGGACTTGAATGCGTAGTTGTAGACCAGAATGGAGATGAGGGTGGTGGAACCGCGGGGACCGCCGTTGGTGATGATGAACGGGCCATTGAACTCCTGGAAAGCCTGGCAGATCTGAGTGACCAGGTTGTAGAAGATGATGGGGGTGATCATCGGGACGGTGATGGAGAAGAACTGCTTCCATTTGCCAGCGCCGTCGATGGTGGCGGCCTCGTACAGGTCGGCCGGCACGCCCTTCAGAGCGGCGAGGAACAGCACCATGGCGGAGCCGAACTGCCAGATACGCAGGAAGCAGATGATCCACAGTGCGTAGCTGGGGTCGCTCAGCCAGGAAGGACCCTGGAAGTGGCCGAAGGTCAGCATACGGATGAGGGTGTTGACCAGACCGTCATCACGGAACACGGCCTTCCACAGCACGGCGATCGCAACAGAGCCGCCGAGGATGGAGGGGATGTAGTAGACGGTGCGGAACACGTTCACGCAGGCGATCTTGAAGTTCAGGATGTAGGCGATGAACAGTGCGAAGACCAGCTTCAGAGGCACAGTGATGAAGCTGTACTTGAAGGTGGTGATGAGCGCCTTGGTGATCTTGGGAGTGGTAAAGGCGTCCACATAGTTCATGATGCCATACTGATGGATGCCGTTGAAGAAGTCCATATCCGTAAAGCTGTAGTACAGAGACTGGCCGAACGGGATGGCCTTGAAGACGACGAAGCCGATGATCCAGGGGATCAGGTAGAACAGGCCCTGCCATTTGTCAAAAAACTTCTGGGCCGGGGTACGCCCGAGAGAGGGCGCTTTGCTTTCTTTCATCCGGGGATCCTCCTTTTATAAGGATATATCTCGTACGCCGCATAATCGTTTGGACACATTTTTGTCAAAAAAATGTCATCACCGTCTTGCAAAAAGGGGCATCCGTCCGTAGGTGGAAGGGATGCCCCTTGCAAGACTCCTTTATGCGGGGCGGCCCGTGTCAACACCGCGCGTGTGCGGGCCGCAAAAAGTCCGTGAGGCGGAAATTAGACGGTGTAGCCGACAGACTCCATGCCGTCCAGCAGGGTATCGACCAGGTCAGCGCCGGAAGCATTGTCGTAATCCAGAGTGTCGAACACTTCCTGATAGATGCCGGTGCCGGTAGCCTTCAGGTCGTTGGACTCGAACAGGGGGTCGAGCTGGTTGGAAACGAAGGCCATGACCTTGCCGTTTGCCTCAGCGACCAGCTCCTTGATCTTGCCGGCGCTCTGAGCAGCAGCCAGACCAGCCTTGGAGGCGGGGATGCCGCACTCGGAGCCCATGATCTCGGCACCTGCGGTCTCGTTCAGCAGGAAGTTGATGAGGGTAGCTGCCTCTGCGGGATGCTCGCAGGTCTTGGTGATGGCCAGACCCATGGAGACCTTGGAGAAGCCGCCGTTGTAATCGCCGAACTTGATCTCCTCGCCCACGGTGAAGCCAGCCTTGTTCTCCTCGTCCAGAGCGTCAGCGTACTTGGTAGCGGAGGAGTCCCACTCGAAGCAGCCGGCCAGCTTGCCGGTGATCCACTCGGTGGACTGGTGAGCGGCGTTGTCGCCGTTGGAGCCGTAGTAGGTGGGCAGGCTCATGATGACGTGGCCCTCGACCAGGCTCTTGATGAAGTCGATGCCCTCAGCGATCTGGTCGGCATCGTAGTTCAGGGTAGAGGTGGTGGGGTCTGCCCAGTCCTTGCCGTACTTGGACTCG
>OGRQ01001889.1_pt1 | contig 17397 bp, 8 predicted proteins | sample 1553521 | NCBI WGS metagenome assembly OGRQ01 (sample SAMEA2580088, study PRJEB22360) | human gut metagenome | biome: human gut; feature: human-associated habitat; material: faeces | place: Denmark | collected 2008/2010
CGCGGCGCACTGCCCTGCCCTCCGGCGACGGGGTGCGGAACCCCGTCCGGCTTTGCAACCCGGATTTCATACTAATAGAGCTGAGAAATGCTTCCGGAGTACTCCACGGGGTTGTACCACGGATTGGTGATCGTCAGGTTGGCGCCGCCCGTACGGGTGAAGATCTCGAAGGTGAAGGTATAGGTCGAAGCCGAGAAGAGCGAAGTCGAGAAGGTCACCATCCAGCCTTCGTGGGTCTGCTCGGTCGTATATCCCTGCACGTTGGGAACCGTATAGTTGAGTATCATGACGTAGTAAGGCGGCACGTAGCCTTTGATGTAAGGCAGGCAGATGTCCACCGTACCGTCCCATACTCCGACGTTGAAGGCCGGATTCATGATCTGACGCATGGGGCCGGCCGGCTGGCGCTGCATGGTCTGGGGGTTGAACTGGAAATTGCGCGAAAGGATGACCGAATCCATCGTTTTCTCAAAACTGGCGATACGGTCCGCACGTCTTTTCTCACGCACCTCGCGGCGCTCTTCTTTGGGCGACAGATTCTTTTTCTGTCCGATCACGGTAGCGCCGACTACGCAGAGCAGCAGGCCCACGACGATAATAACTGTTTTTTTCATAGCACATAAAAGATTTGTACGGCTATGAAGTGCAAAATCGGTGCCTAACTGCTTAGCGTAGTGACTAAAGTCCCAGTTTTTTCAGGAATTCGCCCGTGTAGCTGCGTTTGCAGCGGGCTACCTCATGCGGCGTATCGGCGGCGACGATCTCGCCGCCCGCGGCTCCGCCTTCGGGTCCGATGTCGATGATATGGTCGGCGACCTTGATGACGTCGAGGTTGTGCTCGATGACGATGACGGTGTTGCCGCGCTCCACGAGTTTGTTCAGCACCTCCAGCAGCAGGCGGATATCTTCGAAATGGAGTCCCGTCGTAGGCTCGTCGAGGATATAGAGCGTGCGGCCCGTGTCGCGCTTCGAAAGTTCGCTCGCCAGCTTGATGCGCTGGCTCTCGCCGCCCGACAGCGTGGTGCAGGGCTGGCCGAGGGTCAGATAGCCCAGTCCCACTTCCTGAATGGCGCGGAGTTTCTGGTAGATGTTGGGAATGTTTTCGAAAAACTCCACGGCCATATTGACCGTCATGTTCAGCACGTCGTCGATATTCTTGCCCTTGTATTTGACTTCGAGCGTCTCGCGGTTGTAACGGTGTCCGCCGCACGTCTTGCAGCGCACGTAAACGTCGGGCAGGAAGTTCATCTCGATGGTCTGCACGCCCGCGCCGCGGCACTCCTCGCAGCGGCCGCCCTTGACGTTGAACGAGAAGCGGCCCGCCTTGAAGCCCCGGATCTGGGCGTCGGGCGTCATTTCGAAGAGTTTGCGGATGTCGGAAAAGACATTGGAATAGGTCGCCGGATTGCTGCGCGGCGTACGGCCGATGGGCGACTGATCGACGACGACCAGTTTGTCGACATGTTCGATGCCCTCGACGCTGTCATACTCCAGCGGCTGGGCGAAAGAGCGGTAAAGCTCCTTCGAGAGGATCGGCCGCAGGGTCTCGTTGACGAGCGTCGATTTGCCCGAACCGCTGACGCCCGTGACGCAGACGAACTTGCCCAGCGGGAATTCGGCGGTCACGTTTTTGAGGTTGTTGCCCTTGGCTCCGCGGATCACGATGCTCTGGCCCGTCCCCTTGCGGAGCGTTTCGGGAATTTCGATGCGGCGGCGGCCCGTCAGGTAATCGGCCGTGATGGAGTCGGACTTGAGAATGTCATCGAACGTTCCGGCCGCAATGATATTGCCGCCCTTGCGGCCCGCGCGGGGACCGACATCGACGATGAAATCGGCGGCGCGCATCATGTCTTCGTCGTGTTCGACGACGATCACCGAGTTGCCCGCGTCGCGCAACTCTTCGAGACTGCGGATCAGTTTGCGGTTGTCGCGCTGATGCAGGCCGATCGACGGTTCGTCGAGAATATAGAGCACATTGACCAGTTTGGAGCCGATCTGCGTAGCCAGCCGGATACGCTGACTCTCACCGCCCGACAGCGAGCGCGACGAACGCGAGAGCGACAGGTAGCCCAGCCCCACGTCCATCAGGAAGCGCAGGCGTTCGCGGATCTCCTTGACGACCTCCTGCGCGATCTTCCACTCCTTGTCGGTCATATGCTCCCCGATACGGGCGGCCCACTCCGAAAATTCGGAAATCGACATGGCCGAAACGTCGGCGATACTCAGGCCGCCGATACGGAACTGCAGGGCCTCCTTTTTCAGGCGCGTGCCGCCGCAGACCGAGCATTTGCGGTAGACGAGGAACTGCTCGCGCCACTTCTGGCCGTGTTTGGAGTCGTCGTCCTCGGTGCGGCCGATGTATTCGGCAACGCCCTCCCACGAAACGAGGTGGTTGCCGCCCGACGAACTGAACTCCGAGAGGTTGATCGTCAGCGGCTCGGAATCGCCGTAGAGAACAGCGTTCAGACCTGCTTCGGGCAGCGTGCCGACGGGGTCGTCGAGCGTGAAGTCATAACGGCGGCCCAGCATTTCGAGGATGGCGAAAAGCATGTTGTTGCGGAACTTGCCCAGCGGTTCGACGGCCCCTTCGCGCAGCGAAAGCTTCATGTCGGGAATGATCTTCCCGACGTCGAACACCGCCTCCTCGCCCAAACCGTTGCAATGGGGACAGGCGCCCTGCGGCGAGTTGAACGAAAAGGTATGCGGCGCGGGGTCCTCGAAAGCCACGCCCGTCGAGGGGCACATCAGATGGCGCGAATAGAAACGCTGCTGCTCGGTGCCGTAATCGTAAACGGCCATCGTGCCCTTGCCCTGCCGCATAGACTCCCTGAGCGAAGTCATCACGCGGTCGCGGGCGTCCTCGGCCACGACGAGCCGGTCCACGACCAGATCGATCGTATGGATTTTATAGCGGTCGAGACGCATACCGGCCGAAATCTCGCGGATCTCGCCGTCGATGCGCGCATAGATATATCCTTTCTTGGCCAGCGACTCGAACAGTTCGCGGTAGTGGCCCTTGCGGCCCTTCACGATGGGAGCCATCAGGGCGATTTTACGCCCGGCAAAGCCCGTCATGATCAGCTCGGCGATCTGCTCGTCGGTGTAATGCACCATCTCCTCGCCCGTGACGGGCGAATAGGCGCGCGACGCGCGCGCATAGAGCAGACGCAGGAAGTCGTTGATCTCGGTAACCGTGCCGACGGTCGAACGGGGATTCTTGTTGGTCGTCTTCTGTTCGATGGCCACCACGGGGCTGAGACCCGTGATCTTGTCCACGTCGGGACGCTCCATCGTCCCCACGAACTGACGCGCATAGGTCGAGAGCGTCTCCATGTAGCGACGCTGCCCCTCGGCGTAGATCGTGTCGAACGCGAGCGACGATTTGCCCGAACCCGAAAGGCCCGTTATGACAACCAGTTTGCGGCGCGGAATCTCCAGATCGACATTCTTGAGGTTGTGGACCCGTGCGCCCAGTATTTTGATCGTATCTTCTTTCATCATCGTAATTAAACGCACCGGAAGCTCCGTTTATTGAGCGGAGCGGATTTTTCCGGCGGGAATATCGTACAAAGATACGACATATGCGGCGCAAAACAAAACGAACAGAAGAAAATTCGGCCGGGACAAGATGCGGCGCAACTGCCGGAAAGACAGAGCCGGAATACGAAGAAAAGCAAAGCGGAATTCCGAAGAGACAGCAGCCCGGAACTCCGAGAAAAAGCAGGCCCGGACGCCGAGGAAGAACAGGCCCGGACGCCGAGGGAAAGCAGGCCCGGACGCCGAGGGAAAGCAGGCCCGGACGCCGAGGAACTGCGAGAATCCAAGCCGGGACTCCTTAAAGACAGCGACGTGCCTCTGAAGAAAAACCGGATCGGGCCTCTAAAGAAAAAACACAGGACCAAGCCTCCGACGGACAGCGGAGACGGGAAACGGGAAAAGCACAAGCCGGGGTTCCGAAAGACAGCGGAGCCGCGGACAGGCAGGACGGAGCTGGGACCGGAAAGCCGTCAGAGCCTCAGCACTTCAGTTCGAAGTCGTCGGCATCCATCCATGCGGGGAATTTCTCCTTGAAGGCCGCCTGAGCTTCGGAGTCGAATTCGGCGATCAGCGTCCGTTCGCGGTCGCCGGCGTCGGCCAGCGTACGGCCGGCGAAGTCGATCAGCGCCGAATCGCCCGCATAGCTTGCGTCGGGATCCGTACCTACACGGTTCACGCCCGCCAGATAGCACTGGTTCTCGATGGCACGGGCGCGGAGCAGCGTGCGCCACACCTCGCGCCGGTCGTCGGCCCACGAGGCACTGCACAGAATAGCGTCGTAATCGCCCCGGTTGCGGCTCCACACCGGAAAGCGCAGGTCGTAGCAGACCAGCAGCAGGAAGCGGAAGCCCATGTATTCGACGATCACGCGTCGGTCGCCGGGCGTATAGTCGCGCGCTTCGCCGCCGGGGCGGAACAGATGGCGTTTGTCGTACCACGCCGTCTCGCCCGAAGGTTTGACGAAGAACATCCGGTTGCGGAACCGCTCCTGCTCGGCGACGACGACACTGCCCACGACGGCTCTGCCGTACTGCGCGGCCCAGCGGCGCATGGTCGTGACGACCAGCCCGTCGGCCGGTTCGGCGACGCAGGCCGGACGCAGTTTGAATCCCGTGGCGAACATTTCGGGCAGCACGACGACATCGGCATCGGCGGCGGCCACGATCGGCTCCAGACGTTTCAGGTTCCGGGCGGTGTTTTCCCACTCCATATCGACCTGACAGATAGCTACGCGTATTTTCATAGGGAACTTCTCTTTTGCAACAAATATATGAAATTTTCTTACAGTTTGCACTTTTTGCAAGAAAAAAGCGAGACATCCTATAAGACATCCCGCAAATTTCATGCGATCCGCGCATACCGACGCGGCGCGGCGTAAGCCGGAACAGAGCGGCGAACCGGGTCAGCTTTCTCCGAGCCGCCACACGGTAACGGACGAAGCGTTGCTCCGCTGGTGCAGCACCGAGACTTTGCAGGGCACGAAATCCGAAGCGCCGCACGTCCAGACATCGACGAACTGCTGGGGGCTGCGCTCCGCAAGCGGGAACCATGTGCTCTGCACCTGAATCATCACCCGGTGTCCGGCGCGGAACGTATGCGCGATGTCGGTCATGCGGAACGGCACGCGGGCCGGAACGCCCGGCGTAAAGGCTTTGGGGCGCGAGAACCCGTCGCGGAAACGCCCCCGCATCACGTCGCCGCGCACGAGCATCCGGCAGCCGGACTGCGGATCGTCGTCGGGAAAAACGTCGATCAGCCTGACGACAAAATCGGCGTCGGTGGTCGAAAGGATCACCTCCAGCTCGACATCGACGGGTCCCGCGAGGGTCATATCCCCGTCGAGCGGCTCGGTGACGAAGGTCAGCACATCGGAACGGTCCGACACGAAGCGCTGGTCGGCGAGCATATACTCTTTGGGGCGGCGTTCGCCGAAGGATTCGATATAGGGCACAGGGTCGGCCGGATCGGACGTATAGGCGGAGGCGGAGCTTTTGGCCGTCGGGCGGCGGGTTTCGAGACGTCCGCCGTCGGAGAGGTAGAAGGTGAGCTTACGCGCTTCGCGCGGCGTCCAGCGGTCGAAAGCATGCCAGCGGTTGTCGCCCGACGAGAAAACCGCGGCGGCGGGAAGCGGGTCCGCGGCGCCCTCGCCCTTGAGGTAATGGTCGAAGAAAGGGAGTTCGAAATGCTCCATATAGTATTCCCACGCCGCTTCGCGCCCGAAATCGAACGCTCCGAGTTTTCCGCTGCCGTTGCGCCATGCTCCGTGCGCCCAAGGTCCCACGACCAGATGGCACGGCGTTGCGGGACTTTGCCGGACCATGGCCCGGTAGAGGTTCCACGCCCCGAAACAATCCTCGGCGTCGAACGTCCCTCCGACGACCAGCACGGCCGGCTGTACGTTGTAGCAGGCCCTGCGCAGGTCGCGCGCCTGCCACCATGCGTCGTAGGAGGGGTGTTCGGCAAGCTCTTCCCAGAAAGGATTGGGACGCTGAAGTTCCGTAAGTTCGGCCAGCGTCGCATGTTCCCGGAAGAACGACCACTCGTCGGGGCGGGTCCGCTTCGACATCGGGGGCATCTTTTCGGTCGGAGTATGGCCCGGAGGGGTGTTCATGCCGCTCAGGAAACGGTAGGAGTCGGTGAGCATCAGCACGCCGTTGTGGCGGACGTCGTCGCCCATGAACCAGTCGGTGACAGGAGCCTGCGGCGAAACGGCCTTCACCGCAGGATGGGTGCAGAGACCGCCCATCATGGCGTAGAAGCCCGGATAGGAACTGCCGGCGAAACCTACCCTGCCGTTGTTGTGCGGCACATGTTTCACGAGCCACTCGACCGTATCGTAGCTGTCCGTCGTCTCGTCCGTTTCGCCGTATCCCGCAGGGCGGACATGGACGAATTCGCCCTCGCTCATAAAGCGGCCCCGCACATCCTGCATGACGACGATATAGCCGCGGTCGATATAACTGCGCATATAGCCGCTCCCGAAGCTGCGGGGAAACTCGCCGGGACCGTAGGGGGCGCAGCCGTAGGGGGTGCGGAAAATAAGGATGGAGGCTTTGGCATCCGTTTTGGGCGTATAGACCGCGGTATAGAGTTTCACGCTGTCGCGCATCGCGATACGGTATTCGGCCTTGTCGTACAGTTCATCGACGGGCTGCCGGGCAAAGGCCGCGGCCGCCGTGAGCAATCCTGCGAGCAGGAGTGCGGAAAATAGGCGCAGCTTCATGGTCGGGAGTTTTCGGTTAGTGTCCGAAAGGTACGCTTTTTTCCGCAATAGCCAAAGCCTCGGCGGAAAATCGGATTCATTCGAAGCGGCGGGTCCGATCTATTCCCGCGCGGAAAGTTGCATAGCCGCGAAATTAAACGTACTTTTGCAGTCGGTCAATTCCGACAAACGACAATATGCTCAGAGCAGGACGCATCCAGAAACTCACCGTAAGCCGCATCTCGGATTACGGATTATACCTTGCGGACGAGGAGCAGAACGAGGTTCTGCTGCCCAACCGCTACATATCCCTGACAGACAAGCCGGGCGACGAAAAGGAGGTCTTCCTCTACCACGACTCCGAAGACCGGCTGGTGGCGACGACCGAAACGCCGCTGCTGCGCGTCGGCGAGGCGGGTTATCTCCGCGTCGTGGACAAGACGGCCCACGGGGCGTTCCTCGACTGGGGGCTGTACGGCAAGGATCTTTTCCTGCCTAACCGCAATCAGCAGGGCGGCATCATCGCCGGACGGAGCTACATCGTCTACCTCTACGAAGACAGCGTCACGGGCCGCTGCGTGGCGACCTGCAAGCTCAAGAGCTTCATCAACAACGACAGCATCACGGTGGCGCCCCGTCAGGAAGTCGATCTGCTCGTGGCTTCGGAGAGTCCGATCGGCTACCGCGTGATCATAAACAACCGGCACTGGGGCATGCTCTACCGCAACCAGCTGTTCCGCCCCATAGCGGTCGGAGACCGGACGAAAGGTTACGTCCGCAAACTCACCGAAGACAACCGCATCGACGTCAGCCTCCAGCAGGAGGGTTTCGCGCAGGTGAAGGACTCGGCGGCCGTGATGCTGCACGTGCGCCGCGAAACGGCCGTCTCCCTGCCGCTGAACGACGACAGCGCCCCGGAAGAGGTGAACCGGCTGACGCAGACGAGCAAGAAGGTTTTCAAACGTTCGCTGGGCATGCTGCTCAAACGCGGCGCCGTCACGGTGGACGAACAGGGAATAAAGATCAACGAGTAATGGCCAAGATAACGACCGCGGAACGGGTTTCGCGCGAAGCTTCCGACAATTTCGTATTCCAGCGTTCGCTGCTGGCCTACCATGCCGCGGCGCAGCGCATCAGCGGCGACGTGCTGGAGATAGGCACGGGGGCCGGTTACGGCATCGAGGTCGTGGCGCCCCGCGCCCGGAGTTTCGTCACCATCGACAAACTGGCCCCCGCGCCCGAACCGACGCAGCTCCCGAACGTCGAATTCCGGCAGGCGACAGTTCCGCCGCTGCCCTTCGCAAACGACAGTTTCGACTTCGTGATCTCGTTTCAGGTGATCGAACACATAAAACGGGACCTCGAACTGGTGCGCGAAGTGAAGCGCGTACTGCGTCCGGGCGGAAAGTTCATCGTGACGACCCCGAACGCTCCGATGTCGCTCACGCGCAACCCGTGGCATATCCGGGAATACACCGCCGCGGAGCTGCGCAGCCTGCTCGGCAGCGAATTTTCGTCGGTCGAGGCGCTCGGTGTTTCGGGCAACGCGCGGGTCATGGAATATTACGAACAGAACCGCCGCAGCGTGAAGCGTATCACGCGCTTCGACATCCTCGACCTGCAGCACCGGCTCCCCCGCTGTCTGCTGCAATTCCCCTACGACGTTCTCAACCGCATAAACCGCCGCAGACTCCTGAAGTCCAACACCGATCTCACGACCTCGATCCGCATGGACGACTACCGGATCGGCCCCGTGACGGACGAGAGTTTCGATCTGTTCTTCGTGGCGGAAAAATAGGCGCAACCATCTGATAAAAACCAAGGGCTGCCCCACTGCGGGGCGGCCCTTGCCGTATCCTGTCATCCCGAACATACATTCGACATTGCAGACCGCGCCGCCGAAATCAGCGGCCGCAGCGGTCAACTGCGGGGCGACATTTGACAAATATTTGAAATCCAGCGAGGTGAATAATAAAAAAGCAGCCGTTTTTCCGCCCGGAACAACGCCCTTATTACACGAAACCTCCGTAACAGGATATTTTTCGTTTTGTAAACTAAAAAAAATACGAAATATTTTGCACAGTAAAAACTAATTCGTATTTTTGTTTTGAAACGAAAGGTATTATTTTCATATTGAAATTAACAAGTCGCTTCGGGAGCGGAAAATGAACGCTGATATGGACCGCCGCCTAAACAACTGACCATGAAATCGAAACTGCCGCCAAACCGGATTCCGGAACCTGCCGGAATAAGAACAACAGCAATGGCCGCCGCCGATGCGACGGCACCTGTACCCGCAGCAAAATGCCGGTTCCACGCCCCTGCGACAACCGCAGGCAACGCGGTTTCGGACCGCACCGGCAGCATTCCCTGCCGGAAAAAACCGAATCGAATCTCGAATCCGCTGATCGCTTCCGGCGCTTCCCGCACCATACAGAGCCATTGGCGACCATACCTATATTTATTTAACCGACAACATTCAAACAACTTAAACATTTAACCAAAAACAAATGCTTATGAATTTTAAATTCTACGTTAAGAGGTTTTTGTTATCCCTGTTTCTGGTGCTGGCATCGACGATGCTCTACGCCCAGAAGAAAGCGGATATCACAGGAACCGTCTACGATTCGGACGGCACTACCCCGGCGGTAGGCTGCGCCGTAACGATCGAGGGAACACCGACAGGTGTTATCACGGACATCAACGGCAAGTACAAAATAAGGGGGGGGGAAACTCAGACCCTCGTTTTTTCTTCGCTGGGTTATAAGACCCAGAAGATACTAATAGGCCCTAAAACGCGGATAGACGTCACGCTGGAGGCCGACAGTCAGGAAATCGAAGGCGTCGTCGTAACCGCACTCGGTATCAAGCGAGACGAAAAAGCGCTCGGTTATGCCGTTACGAAGGTGGACAACGATGTGCTCACCAGCACGGTATCGAGCAACTGGATGAATGCTCTGTCAGGCAAGGTCGCCGGTCTGAACTTCGATCAGGCGTCGACGGGTCCCGGAGGATCGATGCGCGTGACTCTCCGCGGCGAAACCTCCATCAACATGAACGGCGGCACGGCCCTGTTCGTGGTCGACGGAGTGCCCATCACCAGCAGCACCACTTCCAGCACGTCGGAAAGCGCATACAACTCGACCGACGGCGCCGTAGACTTCGGTAACGCCGCGGGCGACATCAACCCCGAAGACATCGAGAACGTATCCGTACTGAAAGGTCCCGCCGCAACGGCATTGTACGGATCGCGCGCCGCAAACGGCGCCATCATCATCACGACCAAGTCGGGTCGCACCACCAAAGGCATAGGCGTTACGTTCAGCTCGTCGGTTTCGTTCGAGAAAGCCGGATTCTGGCCCGATTTCCAGTACGAATACGGCGCAGGACGCTTCGGCGGCAACCCCTATTCGTTCTACAGCGTAGACGGCGTGTCGCGCAACTGGTCGTCCTATGCCTTCGGCGACAAGTTCGACGGCCATCTGACCTACGAGTGGCCTTCGCTGAACGACGACGGCACCTATACGATGATGGAGTGGCGTCCGCGCAACTTCTTCGCGGGATTCTTCGACACCGGCGTAACGTGGAACAACAACATCTCGGTCAGCGGCAACAACGGCAAAGGCACCTCGGTCCGGGTTTCGGTAACCGACGTGCGCAACGACTGGATCGTTCCCAACACCGGTTACAAACAGCAGACCTTCTCGATATCGCTCTCGCAGCAGATCAACAAGTACATCAAGCTGGACGCCAAGGTGAACTACTACCGCAAGGACAGCGACAACCTGCCGATGACCGGTTACGGCGGCTCGTCGATCATGTATCCGCTGCTGTGGAATACGCCCAACGTGGACGCCCAGTGGTTCAAGGCGGACTACAAGAAATGGGTGCGCGAAGGCGGTGACCTGAGCAAAAGCACCCAGCACGTATCGGCCAACGGCAACAACCCCTACTACACAGCTTACGAACAGCTCAACAAACTCGACCGCGACCGCGTGTTCGGCAATCTGGCAGCGACGATCAACTTCACCGAAGAGCTTTCGCTGATCCTGCGATGCGGCATGGACCTCAACAACGATTTCCGCACCCAGCAGAAACCCAAGGGCGCCAAGACCTACATCAACGGTATGTACAAGGAGCAGACCGTGTTCGACTACGAGATGAACAACGACTTCCTGCTGCGCTATACCAAGAAACTGAACGACTTCGACCTGAGCGCATCGTTCGGCGGCAACAACATGATGCAGTCCTACCGTTCGAACACCTCGCTGGCCGAAAGTCTGGTCGTGGACCGCGACTACCGCCTGAGCAACTCGGTGGACCGTCCCAAAGTGACTTCCATACGCCGTCAGAAGTCGATCAACAGCTTCTACGGACTCATATCGGCCAGCTGGCGCAACATGATATTCCTCGACGTCACCGGCCGCAACGACTGGTCGAGTACGCTGGCTCCGGGCAACAACTCCTATTTCTATCCTTCGGTCAGCGGCAGCGTCATTCTCAGCGACCTGCTGCACATCGACACCCCGATGGTCAATTTCCTCAAGGTGCGGGCTTCGTGGGCCAACGTGGGTAACGACACGTCGCCCTATCAGCTGCTCAACTACTACAACAACTCCTCCTTCACCGGCGGCTTCAACATGCCGACCAACAAGGCGAACTACAACCTCAAACCCGAAAACGTCGAGAGCTGGGAGTTCGGCGTCGAGGGCCGCTTCTTCGACAGCCGTCTGACGTTCGACGTGGCGTTCTACAACGCGACCACCACGAACCAGATCATTTCGGTGCCCGTAGACATCACCACCGGCGTCTACAATACGATCGTGAACGCGGGCGAAATCAACAACCGCGGCTGGGAGGTATCGGCCCGCATACAGCCCGTGAGGAACAAGAACATCCGCTGGGACATGAACTTCACGTGGTCGCGCAACCGCAACAAGGTCGTGGAGCTGGCCCCGAATCTGGATTCTTGGACCATCGCAACCGGTCCCCGCGGCGAAATCCGCGCCGTTCCGGGCGGATCGCTGGGCGACCTGTACGGTTCGGGCTACGAGAAGGCCCCCAAGGGTTCCTACGTCACGGCCGACGACGGATCGACGATCGACGTATCGGGCTGGGACATCGTCGATTCGGACGGTTATCCCGTACTGGCTTCGGAATTCGAGAACCTCGGCAACACGCAGGCCGACTGGAAAGCGGGCTGGATGAACTCGATCTCCTACAAGAATTTCCGCCTGAGCTTCTCGTTCTCGGCGCAATGGGGCGGGCAGGCCTACTCCTTCACCAACGCCATGCTGGGCTATCAGGGTAAGATAAAAGCGACGCTTCCCGGCCGTTATGACGGTCTGATCCACAAGGGCGTGAACCAGAACGCCGACGGCACCTACTCGATCAACAAGACCGTGACGGCCAGCATCGAGAGCTACTACAACCTGCGCGTGTTCAACCGCGACAACGTGGTGAACAACACCTTCAGCACGTCGTTCCTGAAGATGAAGGACATACGTCTCGAATATTCGCTTCCCAAGAAGATCGCGGCCAAGACCAAGGTGCTGCAGGGCGCTTCGATCGCCTTCTTCGCCACGAACCTCTTCTGCTGGACCAACTGGCCGCAGTTCGACCCGGAGATCGCGACGATGAACGGTTCGGAAATCACCAAGGGTTTCGAAACCGCGGCATTCCCGATGACACGCACGTATGGCGTTAATCTTAAACTTCAATTCTAATAAGACGATGAAACGAATCAATTCATATATATTGACCGGGGGAGTGATAATCTTGGGATTGTGCGGCTGTACGAGCAATTTCGACGATTACAACAAGGACCCCAACCGGGCGGAGGTCGGCAAGGCCAACTCCTCCCAGATGCTCGAAGACCTGATTTTCGAGGGCGCCGGAAGCATGAAATACCGCACGTGGCGCCACAACAACGAGTTCATGCAGTATACGGTGGAGACCAGCACGCTGAATCAGCTGCACCGCTTCGTGCTCACCGACAGCGAATTCAAGGGCGCATGGAATTTCTGCGGACGCTGGGCCGTCAATGCCATAGAGATGTATAAGCTCGCGGAGAAGGAGGAGAATACCAACGCGCAGGCCATAGCCCTGACCATGAAGGCGCTCTACCTTTCGAACATGACCGACCTGTTCGGCGACATGCCCTTCAAGGAGGCGTTCAAAGGCATCGACGAAAACATCATGCAGCCGAAATTCGACGATCAGAAAGTCATCTACGACTCGCTGCTGATGGACCTCGAACGGGCCAACACGCTTTACACGAAGACCTCGACCATAGACGCCAAGCGCGACCTGCTCTACAACGGCGACGTGACCAAATGGCGGAAGTTCACCAACTCGCTCTATCTGCGCCTGCTGATGCGCGTGAGCAACCGCAGGGACATGAATTCGGCGGAACGCATCAAGACCGTATTCGAGAACCCCTCGCAGTACCCCATATTCGAGAGCAACGACGACAACGCCACGCTGAAATACAGCGGCACGCGCCCGTTCGTCAATGATTTCGGCGACAACGCCACCGACGACAGCGCGATGGGCGAACGTTTCATCAACATCATGGTGGACTCAAGCGACCCCCGCATCTCGGTTTACTGCAACCGCGTAAGCTCCGGAGCCAACGCGGGCGGTTACGTGGGAATCACGAGCGGCGCCCCGGCTTCGGTCATCTCCAAACAGTCGGCCGACGGCGCATCCAACAGCAACAATACGACTTTCAGGCAGTACACCTCCCCGTACACGTTCATGACCTATTCGGAGGTGCTGTTCATCAAGGCCGAGGCCATTCAGCGCGGAATGATGGACGGCGAAGCGTCGGAGACCTACTATGCTGCGGTTACGGCGTCGCTCAAGCAGTGGATTCCCGACATCTCAGAATCGGCCGTCGAAACCTTCCTGCAGAACGGAGCCGTGGCTTACGACGCTACGACCGAAATCATCATCACCCAGAAATACGTTTCGCTGTTCACGGTGGGCTACGAGTCTTGGCACGAGTACCGCCGGACGGGTTATCCCCTGCTGGTGATGGGCGAAGCCATCCGCAACGACGGCGTGCATCCGACCCGTTTCCCCTACCCGCTGGTGCTGCGTTCGTCCAACAAGAACTATGCGACCCAGCTGGCCAAAATGGGCGAAGACAACATGAAAACGCCGGTGTGGTGGAGCCGCAAGGCCGTCAAGCTGGAGAATCCGGAGGAGGACAACAACCTCGGTTACACCGGCCACAAATGGGATGCGGACATCAAATGGTAAGAGTGTCCGTAAAACGAATCGCAACCGGAAAGGCAACGCAGCATCCCGGTCGAGTTTTGAATTTAACCCGTAAATAACGAAAAAACAATTCATATGAAAATAAAACAATTCATCTCCGGAAGATGGCCCGGCCTGAAGGCGCTCGCTCTCTGCGCGATGGCGGCAACGGCATTCGTCGCCTGCAAGGACGACGAAACCGACGTTGTCCGGGATCCCCATATCACGCTGTCGGAAGACGCTTTCCTGTATAACGCAGCCGGAGAGACGCACAGTTTCACCGTGTATTCCAATATCGACTGGAAGGTCGAAATGGCGGACACCTCCCAGACGTGGGTCAATATCTGGCCCAAGGAGGGTTCCGACGACGGCGTTTTCGCCGTAAAGGTATCCAAACAGCCGGCCAAGGACCCCGTACTGCGGGAGGCCCGCTTCCGCGTCGTTGGCAAGCACGAGCACGACAACATCATTCAGGAAATCACGATTTCGCAGCGGGACGTCGATCCGGCGCTCAAACTCGGAGTGACCACGACGCCTCCCAAGGTGGTCATCAACAGCAACGGCGAGGAGAAATATTCGGTAGGCGTCACCTGCAACGTGGAGTGGACGGCCAAGGTCGGCGACTCCGGCGAGGGCTGGATCACGATCGACGAGATCAGCGACAACGAAATCAAGTTCTCCGTACCCAAATATGCGGGAACGGTGCCCCGCACGGGACGTATCGAATTCAACGCCACCACCGAGCGTATGGCGACGGTAGAGCTGATCGTCTATCAGAGCATTCCGCTGGATATCGGCGAAAACGCCGAACTCAAGACCATTGCCGAGGTGTACGAGAAGCTGGGCGGCCTGCAGGGAACCGTTCGTGAGAACGTCAAGATACAGGGTACCGTGATCAGCGACCGCGTATCCGGCAACTGCCCGAATCCCGCCGCGTTCTTCGTTCAGGACGCCAGCGGACACGCCATTCAGTTCCGCGTTCAGGAAGGCTCGCACTCGCTCCAGCTCAATTCGCTGGTGACCATACCGCTCATGAATACGCAGTCGGTGATCGACGACGACGGACAGCCCTACATCACCATTTCGACCGAACGCATCCGCGACGTCATCACCACGGGCGGCGCTCCGATCGAACCGAAGGTGATGGAAAGCACGCAGGGCCTGACGGACGAAATGCTCGGTACGCTGGTAACGATCAGAAATCTCCAGTTCGTATTCCCGCACGGAACCTACTACAACGCCAACGAAGGCTCCATTTACGGCGGCGGACGTCCTACCGACCTCGCCCAGCTGCTTCTGGACCGCGACGGCAACACGATCAGCCACTACGTCTACGGCGGCACCAGCGTCGAGACGGGCGCCATGTTCAAACATTACGAACTGCTGACTGACGATCCGATGCTGGATATAACGGGTATTCTGATCAAGGTCGAAAACGAATGGGCGATCCGCATGCGCAACATCAACGACCGCGACAAGCTGACCGAAGCCCGGCGTTACGTGCCCGTCACCGAATTCTACTGGCCCGAAACGCTTCCCGACAAGGAGATACTCGTTCCCAAAGTCGGCACGGGACAGCTGTTCGTGAACTTCGCCCCCAAGGCCGTCATCGCGCAGAGCACCACCTTCCGCCTTTACAGCGGCGCCGCCTATGTCCGCGTCGATGCGTCGGTCAACGGCACCGAGAAGGGATACTATTCCGCCAACTGCGGCGGCTGGGGCGCCCAGTCGAACGACACCTATACGCCGACCCAGAAGGCATGGTACTTCGAGACTTCGACGGCAGGCATTTCGGACGACCTTTACGTATGCTTCTGCACCACCAGCTCGCAGTCGGGCCCCGGTCCCTTCTCGATCGAGTGGGCTGCGGCCGAGGCCGGTCCGTGGACCTTCGTAACCGACTACAAGGCCGGAAACTGGGAGGTAATACCCGGTCCCAAGAACTTCGCCTTCAAACTGCCCGACGGTTGCAAGAACCAGTCTTCGCTCTGGCTGCGGTTCCGCGTCAATTCCGACGAGCGCGTGGACGGCAAGGCCGCCAACAGCGCGACGGGTACGAACCGCATGATCTATACGAGCCTGAAGAAAAAAGTCAATTAATCCGGTGTAACGCAGGATAATCTTGCCGGGCCGCTCCCCTCCCGGAGCGATTCGGCAGGATTAGACAAAAATCTAAACAATGAGAAAAATGAAACGATTGATAAAATTCAGATTACCGTATCTGTTCGCAGCCGCATTTCTGCTGTTGTGCATCGGAATCAGCTGTTCGGAAGATCCGACATGGACCAAACCGACGCCCGAACAGGAGGAAATTATCCCCGCCGTCTTCATCGAAGATCTCGTGATGCCCGATGCGGAGGAGATCTTCATCCCGGAGGACCCCATCAAGATCATGGGAACCGGATTCGACAAATACGACGTATTCCTGTTCCGCTCCACGTCGGAAGACCCTGAAGAGGAGACCAAATACTTTCAGGCCGAGATCAGCGAGGTGGCCGAGGATTACGTCATAATAACCGTTCCCAAGACGATCGACCTGCGCTCGTACGAGCTTATCCTGAAGCGTTACAACAAGCAGCAGGTGCTGGGGCCGATGACCATCTACAAGGCGCACTTCCCCGCGATTCCCGATCAGGCGGGCATGACCGTCAAGGGCCGCGTCTACTGCGGGAAAAAGGCGGTTGCAGACGTGGTGGTGTCCGACGGAGTCATCGTCACCAAGACCGACAAGGACGGCGTCTATTACCTGCCCTCGGAGAAGAAGATGGGGTACGTATTCGTTTCCATCCCCTCCGGATACAACATCGAGAGCGAAGCGGGTTATCCGGCCTTCCCGGCCATGAGCCAGCAGCTGCTCAACGAAGACAACGAGCAGCACGATTTCGCGCTTACGGAGATCCCCGGCGGAAACACGAACCATGTGATGATGGTATTCACCGACCTTCATCTGGCGAGCAAGACCCCGAACACGGCCGGCAAATATGCCGACATCGACCAGTACAAGAACAAGTTCATGCCCGACATCACGGCCGAAATGGCGCAGTATGCGAACGTGTACGCGCTCTGTCTGGGCGACATCACGTGGGATGCGTTCTGGTACAAAACCATGAATCAGGGTCCTGAGAACATGGTGGAGGTACGCTACCAGCTGCCGAACTACAAGGAGTTGATGAAGAACTTCCCCTGCCCGGTTTTCAACGTGATCGGCAACCACGACAACGATCCGAAAGTGGTCGGAGACTATTTCACCGAGCTGCCTTTCAAGCAGCACATAGCTCCCACCTACTATTCGTTCAACATCGGCGACGTACACTACATCGTTCTGGACAACGACCAGTACGACAATTACAACGGCGGCAGGCGCCCCCCGCGGGGGCGGGGGCCCACGGCTGCGA
>OGRQ01001914.1_pt1 | contig 17190 bp, 8 predicted proteins | sample 1553521 | NCBI WGS metagenome assembly OGRQ01 (sample SAMEA2580088, study PRJEB22360) | human gut metagenome | biome: human gut; feature: human-associated habitat; material: faeces | place: Denmark | collected 2008/2010
GAAGATAGACCTAGATATGTGAGGTTTACCACAAAAGCAAAATGCCCGTAGAGCCGATAAAATAAGGCTTTGCGGACATTTAAGAAGATATAAAAAGATAGTCAAAAACACATATATAATTTATATTTAAAATTTTTAAGGGGATGGTTTTGATCGTCCCCTTAATTTTTGAATTGTTCTTTGACTGGTGGAATCTTATGAAAAAGAAAATATGGAATAGGTGCAGAAAAAATGGTACGTTATGATAAGATTTTTTCTATCATTGATATTAAAGAAGAAAATATGAAAAAGTGGGGGAAGTGCTTCCATTTTATAAGAATGTACAAAAAGAGGGGGTTATTCTTTGGAAGGCAGCTTAAAAGAACTTGCACGATATTAGCACCTGTAGAGCAGAACATAATCTGTTTTACAGGTGCTTTTTTCAATTAATAAGGAACTGGTACTTTCGTCCCTTGGCAAAGTGCCCAATTAAAAGATTAAAAAAAGGATAAAAAACTTTAAATTAAGTAATACTTTACAATGTTTAATTTTATATTAACTAAATATTGACTTAAAATTACTTTGTGGTATACTGAATTTATCAAATAAATAAAGCAATTGCACACTGGTTCCCATATTTTTACTGCACTCCCCAAGTATGCAGTACCCTCTCCCTGAAATATGGGAAGCAGCGTGCAATTGCTTTTTTATTAAGTGAAACCGGATAGATGGAGGGTGCTGGAAGGTTTTTGCAACTAAAATGGAGAAGAAAGGAAAGGTAGAGCAAAAACATGAGAAGGGTAGGAAAACAGATTGTTGCCATCACGCTGGCAGCAGCAATGATGGGGTCGCTGACACCGGAGGCGTGCACATTTTTACAGAACGAGATTGTGTATGCAGCGGAGACAAATGAAGCGTCAGCACCAACAGTAACACGTACAGAACTGTACAAAAATGAGGGCGCAAAAACAACAGAAACCATTGATTTTTCAGAATTGAAAGAAGAAGACTGGAATGGTGCAGGAAAAATTACTTTTGCATATGATGAATCCATCAATGGCTCGTCGGGAAATGTGAATGAAGAGTATGAATTAACTGCAAAGGTAACACTGGATGAAGCATCCTATCAGTCGCTGGCTGCAGATAAAGCGCATCTGAATATCCAGGGTGTAACAAAACTGGGATCAGATTGGGGATGGAACAACAGTACGGATTGCCAGTGGCTGCAGCAGGATTCTTTTACGAAAGATGGGGAGAATTATTCAGCTGATCTGAAAGTAAAGTTTTCAGGAATAACACCGGATACATTGATGGATGTTGAATTCGTTCTTGTGGGAACCGGATTTAAGGGAACTGTGACATTTTCAAATGTAGTTCTCACAAATTTATCAAGCGATAAACAGGAACTGACCAAACAGGAGCCAACCGTTCTTTCTGATTTAAATGATGAATCCCAGGTAAATCTGTGGGCAGGCGAAACCGGATATCAGTATTTCCACGGTGGAACAAAAAATGCTGCTCCGGAACTTTCCTATGACGCAAATGGCGGAGACGGAAGATTAAAAGTAAGCCTGGATTATACAGCCAACTCCGGCGAATCATGGAGTGAGGCAAAAGTGAAATTCACACCGGAGACACCGGCTGATATCAGCAATTATAATCAGGTGAGTGTGGATTTGATTTATCCGGAAAGCAGTAATATTTCCAAGATAAAATTTTTCTCCAACAGCGGAATCAATAAAGATACCAGCATAGATTCGTCCGAGGCAACAGATGCAGGAAACGGATATAAGAAAGTTACAGTTACTTTAGGATTTTCTCCATCTGCCACACCAATGGATAATCTGACAATCGGACTTATCGGAGCCAACAGTTCCTTTGCAGGGGATGTTTATCTGGATAATCTGATACTTTCCCAGAAGGATGCCAGTGGTGATTTTGTGACAATTACCGCAACACCGAATACAGACGGAACACAGGCAAAACCAGAAACGACAGATAAAACTCTGACCATGACAGATCCGGATGCCAGCAATAGCGCAAAGGCATTGTATGCATATCTGCAGGGACTGACCGAAAGTGATCAGGTACTGTTTGGACATCAGAATGATGTGAGCCATTCCGTAGGAAACAACGATCTGGGAGATGTAAAAGATGTGACCGGTTCCGTCAGCGGTATTTTCGGCATTGACTCCCTGGCATTGTTTGGAAGCGAGGCTGGTGGTACGGATGCGGCATCTGCACTGCAGAGTTCCATTGACTACAGCAAAAAGGCGGCCCAAAACGGTGCAATCGTTACCTTATCCACCCATATGCCGAATTTCACCAACGCAAAAATTAAAAAGAATGCAGATGGAACCTACGATTTCTATAACTGTGATTTTAATGAAGCAAAAGATTTATCCGGTGATTCGTTAAAGAAGATTTTGCCTGGTGGAGAGAAGAATGAGGTATTTAAGGCATATCTTGATACGATTGCATTCTATGCCAATGCATTGGAAAAAGAGAATATCCCGGTGATTTTCCGGCCATTCCATGAGGATACCGGCGGCTGGTTCTGGTGGGGCAGTGCAAACACCGCAGAAAGTTACAGGAGTCTGTATGCATATACCAGAGATTATCTGGAATCCAAAGGCGTGCACAATATGCTTTATGTGTATTCGCCAAACGGACCGCTGGAGACCGAGGCAGAGTATATGTCGCGGTATCCGGGAGATGCCTGTGTAGACATTCTGGCATTTGATTATTACAACGACTTTAATACTTATCCGGCAGAGAGTGATACTTCATTCTTTGATCATCTGGATCAGACCTGTCAGGTTGTATCATCACTTGCAAAACAGCATAACAAGCTGGCTGCGATTTCGGAGACCGGTGTACGTGTGATGAAAAAGGATGGAAGTGATAACGAAGGGCTTCTTGTAAAAAATAATCCGGTCAGTGAGGCAAAGTCGGGTGTGAACTGGTATCAGAAAGTGAATGATATCGCAAAGAAAAACGACATGCCATATTATATGGTATGGGCAAATTTCAGCGATACCAATTTCTATGTGCCGTATAAATACAGTGATACCATGGGACAGGAAATGATCAATGATTTCATTTCTTACTACAACAATGAAGATTCAGTATTTGGAAACGGTACTAATTTCTATGGCAATATCGATAAGTATGCAGGAGTAAAGACGGATAATTACAAAGATGTTAGCGGATACATGGTAGCACCGTTTGATATGGATACGATTTTAAAGCCAACTGTGTTAAAGGCAAGTGTTTCCAATGCCGGTGAGGTATCGTTTGTTGTAAAGGATACGGCAAAAGGCAAACCGTTGACATTGCCGGCTGCAAAAGGCTCCGATGGATGCTATACGGCGCAGCTGACACAAAAGGAAATGGATCAGATCGGAAAAACAGATGTAGCATCCATTACACTTGTTGCAGATGGAAAAGAACTGTCCACGATCACAAATCTGAGTATCGGAAAAGAAAAGGACAAAGCTCCGGCAGGTGTGCTGGAAAATTTTGACTACTATGTCGGGAGTAATGGACTTCTGGATGCAGCTTACGGTGGAAATTCTGCCGCTGGATGCAGTTCGTCCTTTACGCTGGATCAGGAGCATAAGGCAGACGGTACATATGGTGCTGCATTTAATTACAAATTAAAAACAACCGGTTCGGAAGTCTGGACGGGTCTGGTAAATGCAAGTCTGGGCAATACAGATTTTTCAGCCTATAATGCATTGAAATTCTGGACAAAACTTGATGGAAAAGGGCAGAAGGTTGTTGTACAGATCAAGGCAGGAGGAGAAGAGTATGAAGTATATCTGACCAATCTTGCGAAGACAGAAGATGCCTATGAAGTAACCGTTCCATTCTCCGCTTTTAAAGGGAAGATGGGTGGAAAACTTAGTGGGGATGCTTTAAAAGATGTGCAGGCATTCGGACTCTGGTGTAATTCCAACCCGGCAGGTTCCGCGGTAGATGTGGAATCGGTACTTTACTTTGATGCATTCAAAGGAACAACGATCAGTGATGCAGAAGCTGCAAAAGCAGATGCCGATGGTCTGATTGCGGTAAAACAGACCAGCCAGAGTGGAAATAATGGCGGAAATTCTTCCTCCGGCAGCAGCACCTCTGGTGGAAATTCCGGCAGCACAACAACACCGGATACCGGAAATACAACACCAGATACAAAACCATCGGAAACCCGGAAAACGGACAAAACATTTGAGAATATTGCAAAAGATACAAATGCGACACTTACCGTTGAAAAGAACGATAAGGGAGAAGTGACAGATGCCCGGGCACAGCTGGACAAAACAGTAAAGAATGCTTCCGAGACAAAGAAGACTACAATTTCAGCAGATGTGGTTGCAAAATTAGTCCAAGAGGCAGGAACCAGCGACATCACGATTACCCAGACAACAAAGAACGCTTCCGGCAAAGTGATGAACAGCGTATCTGTCAATGCGAAGGATCTGCAGGCAGGCAAAAAGCTGACACTTGTAAAAGTTGATAAAAAGACAGGAGAAAAAGTCCTGATCAGCAGCAGAACTTATAAGGTTTCCAAAGACGGAACTGTGACAGCGGATACCAAAGATGCCGGTGATTATGTACTGCTGAATGAGAAGGATGCAAAAGCCCTGAGCAGTAAAATCTTAAAGAGTGTTGCATTAAAGGATACCAAGAAAACGGTTGCAAACGGAAAGAAGGCAAAAGTTACTTTTGATAAGAAGCTGAACATGGAAAATGTAAAGAAGATCACTTATACATCTTCCAAAAAGTCGGTTGTAACAGTGAATAAAAATGGTACAATTGTCGCAAAGAAAGCTGGCAAAGCAGTTGTGAAAGTAAAAGTCACTTTAAAGAACGGAAAGACAAAGACTGTAAAGATGACGATCAAAGTGACAAAGTAAATGTACAGGAGTTTCGTCAAAATTTTAATAAGAAAAAGACGGTTTCGCAGGAAATCGTCTTTTTTCTTACCCATAATTGTAAAGAGAAGCGTGTGCGTTTTTTCGGGGGAATTGATTGTAATTTCAGAAGCCTTTGTTTATACTAAAATCAATAGAAAAGAGAATGAGAAGGAGAACATTTATTATGGCAGGAAAACACATTTCCATTCCGGCACTTTTAAAGATCGGTGCGGGTGCATTGGATAATCTGGGGATTTACTTAAAAGAGTTACAGTTACAGAAAGTAGTTGTATTATTTGGAAACGGTCTTGTAGAAATGTTTGGTTCTACCGTTATGGAAGCATTGCAGCAGGAGGACATTGATATTTTAGAATATCAGGAACTTGATACCGTGCGGTTGGAAGATCTGACCAGTCTTGCATTTTCCATGCCGGCGAAGACGCAGGCAGTCATCGGCATCGGTGGCGGAAAAGTAATTGATGGTGCAAAATATTGTGGATTTCTGCGAAATCTGCCGTTTATCAGCATCCCGACATCGGCATCGAGCGATGGCTTTTCAAGTGCCAGTGCTTCCCTTCTGGTGGAAGGACGCCGCAAGTCCGTTCCGGCAAAACTTGCATATGGGATTGTGGTGGATACAAGGATTATCCGCAGTGCACCGGAGAAATTTTTATATTCCGGAATCGGTGATATGGTATCAAAAATTACGGCACTGTATGACTGGATTTTTGAGGAAGAACATGGGTACGGAAAAGTCAACGATTTTGCTGTCATGATTGCAAAGAAAGCAGTCAACAGTTTTGTGCGCACACCGTTTACTTCGATACAGGATGATCTGTTTTTAAAGGAACTTCTGGATTCTCTTGCAATGAGCGGAATTGCAAATGAGATTGCGGGCAGCAGTGCGCCAACAAGCGGCAGCGAACATCTGATTTCCCATGCGCTGGACAAGATGCTTGAGCATCCGCAGCTTCATGGGATTCAGGTCGGCATTGCAACCTATCTGATGAGTGTTGTGCAGGATCATCGTTACCGGAGGGTAGACACGATCTTTACGCAGACGGGGTTCTGGGATTATGTAAAAACACTGGATCTTCGGAGGGAGGATTTTGAAAAGGCAATTGATCTGGCACCGTCGATCAAACCGTTTCGCTATACGTATCTGCATGAGCAGCAATATAGGGATCGCGCGAAGGAACTCCTGCATACAGATGCGCGGCTGCAGGAAATCCTGAAATAGAAACAGATGCCATATCGGTTTTGGAACGTGGAAACGAATTGGGAGACCATACAGAAATTGTGATTGGAAATTGGATTAGGGGGAATAGCTATGAAAAATATTTTAAAAATAATGCTTATGATGATTACAATTTATACGATAGCAGGTTCTGCTGTGTATGCCGCGGAAATACCGGTTTCAGATCAGGATCAGTTAATAACGAGCCGTGATTGGACAGAAATCAGTAATTTACAGGATGAAATGAAAAAAGAAGAGCCGGATGCAACCATCGATTATGACAAGGCATTAAAAGTATATGTGGATTGTAATCTTATAAAATTGCAGACGGCAGATACGAAAAAACTCACAAGTGCTCTGGAAAGTGCAAATTATGTATGGGTCATTCCTTTTAAAATGGAAAAGACATATGGAATGTTTACCGTAGCCAAAGGACTTCCTTTGAGTGAAGAAGCAAAGTCTGTATTGACAAAAGCAGAACAGGAAGAAGTAAAAAATCATGCTGGAAAATGGATGATTACAGAGACAGCAGAACATACAGTGGAACCTTACTATGATATACTTCTGGAAAAACGAGAGGCATTATCGGACTGTACGAGAGTAGTACTGGTGGGAAGTCAACCGGGAATGAGACAGCCGGTTGCACTTGGGATGGATGATGAAACAGCACGTATCTGGATTTCGTTGGGGTATCAGTATCCGGTTATGGAGAAAATTCCGGAAACTCAAAATGTGGAAAGCGGTGTCTATTCATTTGATTCTGTAGCGGAGATTTCAGATACTTATATTGAAGATTCTGAGGTAAGTACAGGAGCTGGAGTACAGAGCAGAAGTTCGATGAAATATGTGGCTGGCATTGGAATTATAGTGATAGGAAGCATATTAATCCTTAGTGTTTTAAAGAAAAAGAAATTGGAGGATTATGAATGAAGAAAATCAGTCTGTACTTATTAATTTTTACAATGCTATATTGTCTGTGTGCGTGTGGAAAAAATTCTGATGCAAAATCAAACAGTAGAGAAGATGATGGCAGAAAAGAACAAAAGATAATCATATCATCAATTCAGGTTGCTTCAAATACGAAGGTTATGCGTGCAAAGGTGTTCCTTCCGAACGTAAAATCTTTGGAAGGAACAAATTATTGGTTAGGTGGGTTAGATACTACCAGTAAGGTGGATGTAATAGATACAGGTGATGGTATTCAGATCAATGTGTGCGGCTTTTATTCCGATGATACTGCGTGGAAAAATCCGAAAGTATATAAGGGATTTCAATCACCGGATAATTCAAATACGCCATTAAAAAATGTTTTGGTTAATGGAAAAGTTGTTCCAATGAAGGAGAAGATGTTAAAAGCGGATGTTAAGAAAACAAAAAAAACAATCCCTGTTGAAATTACACCTTATACGGTTAGTATTTGTCCCGTCAATGACTGGAGAGAAAAAGGGTGTTTTTATCATGTAGTTGCAACAACAAAAGACGGAAAGCAATATTCCATAGGAGAGTTACCTCTTACCGATGACAGAAAAGGAACTGAAAAAAAGAAACATCCTTTCATGGATGATACAGATCTTGAAGAGCTTGGAGATGGCTATGCATCTGCAAGTGAAATGAAATATTGTGGGGCTCGTTATATTTTCAATCAGAAGATTGATATCACACAGATAGAACAGATAGAAATAATAAAATATAAAATCAGCAGATGATATAGGTATAAAAACAGGTCATAAATTTGTTGACGATGATAGGAAACCATGTTAGGATGATGGTAGAGACTATCAATGAAGTGACAGGGGAATGAGTTTTTGACTCATCCCCCTGTTCTTATTATCAGGAGAAATGGATGAAAAAGAACAATCAGATGAAACCAGACAATGTAGCAAAACGTCTATGGGCATTTTTTATCGTGCTCACCATGTGTATTACCGTGCAGCCTGTCGTGCCGGCAAAGGCGCAGGAGGCTGTGCAGACAGCGGCAAGAACGATCTATACGGAATTTAAACATGGAAATTCTACTCGTTCCGGAGATGGAAGCTATGGAAATCCCTACAATTTATTTGAGGATGCCTATGCGGCTGCCGGCAATGGGGATGAAATCTCAATTTTGGGAAGTGGTGCTTTTTTAAATGCCGAGGCTGCGGAACCGTTTATTTTTGATAAAAGCGTGACCGTCAACGGAAATGGAAATACTTTTTCCAACCGTAAGGGGGGATTTATCCTGAATACGGATGTGACATTTAAAAACATTACGCTGCGGTTTTCCAATCGTCTGCACGATGCAATTTTTGCAAATGGGCATAAACTTGTTCTTGAGAATGTTACGTGCGACAGCGGATTCCGCTATGTAGATATCTTTGGCGGATCCCTTTATGAGAATGGAAAGAATATGGGGAATCATCCGGGATCAGAGGCACAGATTCTGATTACGGGGGGTGGTACCAATCTGGGGAATATTTATGCCGGTTCCATGAACGGAACATATGATGGTAAGACACAGATCGTGCTTGCGCACGTTTCCGGTACGCAAAATGGAGAAATCTATGCATCCGGTGCCATTGAACCATATGTAAATCAGGATGACTGGTTTTCCACGCAGGAGCCGGATCCACCGGCAGCGGATGGACAATATACGGTTTCCGGCGATGTGGAAATTTCACTTACCGGTTCCGATACGAAACAGGTGTACGGAGTATCTGAAAATCACGCAGGGAAGACATTTCTGACCATGGATACCGACCAGTCCTATACCGGAATTCCAGGTATAAGCAAAGTAGGAAACCTCACAGTAAAGGGCGGTGGAACATTTGCACCGGCAGCGTTGGACAGCTGTACGGTCAGGCTGGAAGGGGCAAGTGCGATTGATCTTTCCCAGATGGAAACTCCACAGGTACATTCGATTGTGAGTGCGGATTCAGCAGGAAACCGACTGATCTTAGGAAAAGAACAGAAGCTGAATGTTACAGATACCATTACGGGTGCACTTACATTTGAAACCCTGAATGGAAGAAATGGAAAATCTGGAATTGCGGAGTATAATCACACCTATCTGGAACTTGGAAGGGCTGCGGATACGGCGGTTTCTTTTACACCGACAGACGGACAGGCAGGGATGACACTGGAACGGACATCGTCTGGAAATGGAGAAATCTGGAAAACCAGTGAGTTGTCAGGGGATGGACCGGTTGCGGTAAAAAATATGACCATAAATAATCCGGTAATTACCACAACGGTTTCAGAGATTTCTGGAGGTAGAAAGTCATATCTGGCAGACGTGAGCTGGCCGGATGAAACAGATGAGACATATAAAGAGTTAATCTATGTTCCGTTACAATATGAAGTGACATTTAATGGGAAAACACTTTCTTCAGAGACGGTTACGAATGATGAAGGTAGTTTTATTTGTATTCCGGATTTTAATTTGATGTTCGAAACGGGAATAGAGGAGAATGCGATCACACTAATGTGCTATCGCACGGCTAATAGTTCTACGGTAAAACCGGGAACCTACCATATCACAATCCGTCCATTTTCAGCAGGTGAACAAATTGAGCAGAAGGTAGTTCTGATTGTAAACAAAGATCCGGATACATCTGGTTCGACGGCTACTTCAAAGGAAACAACCACTACGATAAATGGATTACCAACGGCCGTGTCCATGCAGGATGAACTGAATCTTACCGTGCAGACGGTCTATACAGATAGCAGCTTACAGGGAAAGAACGTGCCGTCTGCTGGTTTTTCGGTATACATTAACCAGACCCCTTATGAAGTATCCGGCATCACACTTCAAAACGGAGAGGCAGCCATAAAGATTCCGGTTTCAGAGGCAAACGGATTTCATATGGGAGAAAATGCAATTACAGTTTCTTATGCAGGAGCAGCCAATGGAAACTACAGGGCACTTCCTTCCCAGGCAAACGAAACCGTGACGGTAAATCCAATTGCCGTAAAGATGCAGTATGATACCATCCAGCAGACAGCTGCATACACAGGGCTGAAACAGAGCTGCTTTGTTTCCACGGTAAATGTAGTCCGAAAGGACAACGGAAAGACGGTAGATTCGCAGGTAAAGCCTGAAGTTTTCTATCGGCAGGATGGGAAAAATGTTGTTCCGGTGCAGCCGGGCAGTTATGATGTCTGGTTTAAAGTGGATGGAAACCAGTACGATGTGATAGAGGAAAAAGTCGGAACCTTTACCATTACAGCGGCGAAACCATCGATTCGTCTTACGGCAGAGACAGAAAACGGTAATTCCGTACATCTGTATGCAAAGGTAGATGGAGTCCGAAATGGCAGTATTCCGCTTGGTTCGATTTCTTTTTATCAGGACGGAACCATAATAAAGGCACAGGAAAAACTCGTATATGGGGAAACCGATACGGTTGTATCAGGCTTAAAACGTGGCGGTTCTTATCAGTTTAAGGCAGTATATGAGCCGGATGATAAGGATGGACAGACTTATTACGAAACAGTGACAAGTGAAGCCGCGACCGTTACAATCAAAGAGGACAGTTCCACCGGAGGCGGCTCATCTTCCGGAGGCGGTGGAACAACCGAAGGCGGCTCATCTTCCGGAGGAAGTGGAACAACCGGAGGCGGCTCATCTTCCGGAGGAAGTGGAACGACCGGAGGTGGTTCATCTTCCGGAGGAAGTTCCGGTGGCGGAAATACTTCGGGTGGTGACACAACCGGAGGGGGAACACCGTCTAACGGAAATACAGCTGGTACACAAACACCGTCCGATGGAAACACGGCCGGACAAAATACACCAACCGTAACCGTTACCGGAACCCGGAAAAATAAAGCCATCAAAACAACGGTGACCGCTGATCTGATAAATCAGATACTGGAAGAAAACGATGGAAAACACACAGATGTGACGATCCAGGTCACCGATCCGGCTGGCAACGTAAGCTATACACTGACCGTAAATACAGCAGACATACAGACCGGAAATAAGCTGTATGTGTGTGCAAAAGATCAAAAGACAGGTGCCTATGTCCTTGTAAACGACAAGAGTTATACGGTTACAAAAGCTGGAAATGTGAATTTTTCAGCAGATTCCAATAAGGATTATGTCCTTATGGATCAGAAAGATATGGATCAGGTCACAACGAAAATATTAAAAACGGTTACATTGAAGAATAAAACCGTTCAGGTGAAGAAGGGAAAACAAAAGAAGGTTTCTCTGGCAGCCACCTTAAATATGGACAATGTAAAAAGCATTTCTTATCAGAGCAATAACAAAAAAATTGCATCTGTAAACAAGAAGGGTACCATAAAATCGAACAAAAAAGGAACTGCGTCCATTCGCGTGACAGTAACCTTAAACAATGGAAAGACCAAAGTTTTAAAATTAAAAGTCAAAGTCAAATAGCAGATGCAGGAAAAGACAAAACCCCGGAAATAAATATCCGGGGTTTTTGTTTTACCTAGAGAGAAAGTGCACACTGATCAATTTTTTCCAATTCTTCCTCCGTAAACGGAGCAGAGTTTAACACTTTCAGATTTTCAAGAATCTGTGCCGGGCGGGAAGCTCCGATCAGAACGGAAGTGACCACACCGTCACGGATGACCCATTTGAGTGCCATCTGTGCGAGGCTTTCACCACGGGCAGCCGCAATCTCATTCAGGCTCCGGATACTTGCCATCCGCTTTTCATCAAACTGATCCGCATGCAGGAAACGTCCGTCCGTGTTGACACGGCTGTCTTTTGGAATACCGTTTAGATAGCGGTCGGTCAGCATACCCTGCGCGAGCGGGCTGAAAGAAATAATTCCTTTCTTCCCATCTGCTGCGGCCTGTTTTAAACCGTTTTCTTCAATGGTACGGTTAAAGATATTGTAGGAATTCTGGTTGATAATAAACGGGCAGTGCAGATCTTCTAAGATGGCAGCCGCGCGTTTCATCGTTTCCCCGTCGTAGTTGGACAGACCGACATACAGTGCTTTTCCGCTTCGCACGATCTGGTCGAGTGCACCCATGGTTTCTTCCAGCGGCGTATCCGGATCCATGCGGTGGTGATAGAAAATATCCACATAGTCCAGACCGAGCCGTTTTAAGCTCTGGTCAAGGCTGGCAATCAGGTACTTGCGGCTGCCCCAGTTTCCATAAGGTCCCGGCCACATGTCAAAACCGGCTTTGGAACTGATGATCAGTTCATCGCGGTAGGAAGAAAGCTCTTCCCGAAGGATCTTCCCGAGATTTTCCTCCGCACTGCCCGGCTGCGGTCCATAGTTGTTTGCCAGATCAAAATGTGTGATCCCGTGGTCAAATGCCGTAAAGCACATCTGTCTCATATTTTCATACACACCGGTATCTCCGAAATTGTGCCAGAAGCCCAAAGATACTTCCGGCAGCATCAGTCCGCTGTCGCCGCAGCGGTGGTATTTCATGGTTTCGTAACGTGATTCATTTGCGTGATACATAAGAAATCCTCCTTAGTTTGTAAAAAATTTATCATAAATGCCAAATCCAAAGATAAAAAGCACAATCAGCGGCAGAATATAGGTAATGTAGCCGCGCATCCAGTTTTTAATTTTTAATCCTTTTCCGGTATTGGCTTCGGTTGTGTAGTTTTTCCAGCCCCAGCCGTAGCGGCTTGTGCAAAACAGCAGATATACCAGGGAACCGAGAGGCAGGAACAGGTTGCTTACCAGAAAATCTTCCAGGTCAAGCACAGACCCGCCAAAGATTGAAAAACCTTTCCAGTTCCATACATTGTATCCGAGTACACATGGCAGGGAGAGTACAATGATCAGTACCAGATTAACGGCACAGGATTTCTGGCGGCTGCATCCGGTCAGTTCCATACCGCAGGAGATGATGTTCTCAAATACTGCCAGGATTGTGGAAAACGCTGCAAAAAACATAAACAAAAAGAACAGGCTTCCCCAGAGTCTGCCAAGCGGAATATGGTTAAAAATATTCGGCAGGGTGATAAAAATCAGGCTTGGTCCGGAAGTCTGGTCAACATGGAACGTAAAGCATGCCGGAAAAATGATAAGTCCGGAGGTGATAGCAACAAATGTATCCAGAATGGCAATATTTACCGATTCACCAAGCAGAGAGCGTTCCTTTCCGATATAACTTCCCAAAATTGCCATCGCGCCGATTCCAAGGCTTAACGTGAAAAATGCCTGGTTCATGGCACCCGTAATGGTTTTTGCAATACCGATCTGTTTCATCCGTTCAAAGTCCGGGATCAGATAAAAGGCAAGGCCTTCTTTTGCACCATCCATAAAAAAGCTGTTGACCGCCAGAATGATCATGATGATAAGCAAAGAAGTCATCATGACCTTTGTTACTTTTTCCAGACCGTTCTGCAGTCCACGGGAGCAGACAAATACGCCGGCGCAAACAACTACCACCATCCAGAAGCCCATGGTCAGAGGTTTGCTCAGCATTGTGGTAAACTGTCCGGATACACCGTCGGCATCCAGTCCCTGAAACTGTCCGGTGACCGTCATATAAAAATAATGAAGCATCCAGCCGGTGACCGTTGTATAAAACATCATAAGAAGATAGCAGCCGATCAATGTGATAATCCCGTGGATATGCCATTTCTGTCCGGGTTTTTCCAGTGCATGGTAGGCTTTGACCGGACTTTTCTGGCTGGCACGCCCAACCGCAAATTCCATCGTCATGATCGGGAGTCCGAGAATAATCAGAAACAACAGATAAAACAGCACAAAGGCACCGCCTCCGCCCTGTCCGGCAGTGTATGGAAATTTCCATACGTTTCCGATTCCGATCGCACATCCGGCTGACAGGAGAATGAATCCCAGACGGGATTTTAATTTTTCTCGTTCTTCCATAAAATAATCCACCTTTTTGTAAACATTGTATAAAATACAAACGAAATTATACAATCTGTTGTGAGAAGTTTCAACCCTTTTTGACGAAATTTTACCAGGTATGTGTTGTATTTTTTTACAGATACTAGAGGAGAAGATTGCGGAGTTTTCATGTTCTGTAATCGTCAGAATTATATCAGGAAAGAAAGAGGGTTAAACCATGGTTTTAACAGAAAAAGAGATGGCTACAATTGAGGATCTGCACACACAGGAGCTGTCCTGCGTGGAGAAGTACAAACGTTACGGACAGGAAGCAAAAGACCCGGTACTTCGGGATTTGTTTGCCGATCTGGAAAAAAAGGAGCAGAAGCATGTGGAGTCTCTGGAACAGGTCATGAAAGGCAGCGTCCCATCCTGTAACGTCAATGACAGGGATGGAAAGATGTATGAGCCAAAGGCAACCTATGATTCTATGACCAATCCGGAAGATAAGAAAAACGATAATTTCCTTGCCACAGACAGCATTGGTTCTGAAAAAATGGTGTCCGGAACGTATAATACCGATGTGTTTGCATTCGGGGATTCCGATGTGCGCAAACTTCTGGCAGATATCCAGGTGGAAGAACAAAACCACGCGGAGATGCTCTATAAATATAAAACCGTAAACGGCATGGCATAGCCGGCATGTGGAGTGGATGTCCCAAAGCATCCACTCTTTTTGTTTTTACAAAAGGATTACAGAAAACGGATAGTACATCTTACATAACCCGTTTATTATAAATCCTGTAATAAATCTTACAGATTTCACAAGGAGAACAAAAAAATTATGAGAAAAAATGTGATGAAACTTACAGCAGGAGTTCTCTCCACCGCTGTATTGGCAGGAATGTTTGCCACTGGTATCCCGACAAAGATTGCAGCAGCAACGGAACACTGGAATGATGCTTCCCTGGAATCTACAGACTGGAGCAACTGGAAAAAGAACTGGGCTGCTTATAGCAGTGAGTATGAACATGTATCGCTGACTCCGGGTGCGGACGAGACAAAATTAAATTATGCATGGTACAGCAAAACGGCTGAGACTCCAAAGGTGAGAATCTCTACCAGACAGAATATGGATGGTGCGACAGAGTTCACCGGAGCGCAGACCGAAGCTGTGACCATAGATACCACAAAATATTTTTCCAATAAAGTAACCGTAAGCGGGCTCAAAGAAAATACCAGCTATTATTATCAGGTATTTCAGGATGGAAAGTGGCAGGATACACAAAACTATACCACACAGGCGTTTGATGAATTTTCTTTCCTGTATGTCGGGGATCCGCAGATCGGTGCTTCGAAAGGTCAGACCAGCAGTGAGAGTGAAAAGATGGAAAATGCAGGAAATGTTGTAACTTCTGCACCGGAAAAAAATCTTGCAGCAAGAAATGACAGCTATAACTGGAACAACGTATTAAATGAAGCACTCGAGGATCATTCCGATGTAAGTTTTCTTGTGTCCGCAGGAGATCAGGTGAACTACGGAAGCAACGAGCGGGAATATGCAGGATATCTTGGGGCAGAGGCACTGACTTCCCTTCCGGTAGCAACGACCATTGGTAACCACGACAGTGTTTCGAATCAGTACAGCCTGCATTTTAATAATCCAAATGCTTTTTCCGATACCGATACCAATTATGTACAGGGAAAGACAAAGGCAGGAACCGATTACTATTATCGTTATGGAAATGTCCTGTTCATTGTTCTTGACACAAACAACTATAACTGTGCAACGCATGAGAATGTCATGAAAAAAGCAATCAATGAGAATAAAGATGCCAAATGGCGTATTGTGGTATTCCATCAGGATATTTACGGCAGTGGTTACGACCATTCCGATTCCGATGGTATGGTGCTTCGTACACAGCTTACTCCACTGATGGATAAGTATAAGATTGATGTGGTGATGCAGGGACATGATCATACCTATTCCAGAACCTTCCAGCTTGAGGGGGATGGAAAGGATCATACTTCTTACAGCACTTATGGATACAAATCTGTAGAGGAAGCTGAAAAAGACAGTGATTATCAGGCACAGAATAACTGCTATGAAATCGTAAACAAGACCGTTGGCGGAACCGTTACCAATCCGGAAGGAACCGTATATTTAGAGGCAAACTCTGCAACAGGTTCAAAATTCTATAACCTGATTGCTTCCAAACAGGACTTCATTTCTGAGAGAAGCCAGACCTGGACACCAACCTATTCCGTCGTAAAAGTAACGGACAAAAAGTTTTCTGTAACAACTTATGATGCAACGACCAGAAAACAGTTACAGGGATCTACTACATATACGATCGTAAAAGATGCGGTAAAGCAGACCATTCAGACGAAGAACTCTTACAAAAAAACCGTAGGAGACAAAGCCTTTTCCTTAAATGCAAAAGCAAAAACACCGCTTACCTATACCTCTTCCGACAAAAAGGTTGCAACTGTTGATAAGAACGGAAAAGTTACCGTAAAAAAGGCCGGAAAGGTTACAATTACGGTGAAGGCAGCAGCAACCAGCCAGTATCAGGCAGCAGGCAAAACAATTACGATTACTGTTACAAAGAAAGCAGTAAAGAAAGCAGTTAAATAATAATGAAGAAAAACTGGAAAAAAGTTTTAGTGGGAACCCTTTGTCTGGTGGGGTTCCTACTGTTATTAGTCAAAGGAAACCAGTTCGAAAAAGTATCCCTGATTTCCACGGAAGGGCAAAGCTATGAGAAAGCAGTCGTGACAAAGATCACGAAAGATAATCTGGCAGAAGATGGAAACCGATACGGGACACAGGAGGTGCGCGTACAGGTCAAATCCGGAGCATATGCAGGGGAAGAGTTTGATGCCGTCAATCCAAGCGGTTCCTTGTTTGGCATGGAGAACTGTGAAGTTGGTTCGCGCGTAATTGTCATTGTCAGTTCCACAGATGATAATGCTGTCGTTACGGTATACAGCAAAGACCGTACTATGGCAATTTATCTGTTTGTACTTTTTTTCTGTCTGGTGATATGTATTATAGGTGGGAAAAAAGGAGTCAAAGCCATTGCAAGTCTGGCATTTACCGGTGTGTGTATTGTTTATCTGATGTTTCCGCTGATGTACCGGGGTATTTCACCGATCGGTATTACCATTGTTGTTGTCATTCTCTCGACATTGCTGACCCTGTGGCTTTTGGGCGGAGTCTCTAAAAAGACGGTATCTGCAGTGGTGGGAACGGTCAGCGGTGTGGTTAACTCTTTTG
>OGRQ01001927.1_pt1 | contig 17090 bp, 16 predicted proteins | sample 1553521 | NCBI WGS metagenome assembly OGRQ01 (sample SAMEA2580088, study PRJEB22360) | human gut metagenome | biome: human gut; feature: human-associated habitat; material: faeces | place: Denmark | collected 2008/2010
TAAAAGGACGCGGCAGCCGATGTTCGCGTTGGCGTTCGACACGGAATTGTAGTTCACATAGAACAACCCGTGGTTCCCGTTCTGGTTATAGTTACCGCCGAAGTGCAGACACGGGTTGGACGCGTTGAAGTTCCAGTTATCCGACGAGCCAAAAACCAAGGCACCGACTGCGTGCGCGATCTCCCCCTGTATTTTCACGCCGCGTTTGCGGCGGAAAACCCTTTGTGGGTGATTATGTTATTCGGCCTGCGGGCCGGGGATATGCAGGAGGGGGGGGGCTGCGGCCCCCGTCCCCCTGCACCCCCTCCCCTGTCAGGGGAGTTTTTGGAGGCGGCAGCCGATGCTCCGGCCGGAGCCCGACACGGAATTGCAGTACACATAGAACAACCCGCGGTCCCCGTTCTGGTCATAGCCACCGCCGAAGTGCAGACACGGGCTGGACGCGTCGAAGTCCCAGTAATCCGACGAGTATGTGGTCTCGCTGCCCCCCGTTGCCGTGGGGTAAATGCACCACTCCAGGCCGCTTTTCGTCGCCACCGCAAATGCGCTGGGCCACCCGCTCGTGGGTACGCCCACGGCGGTTCCTCCGCTGGTGTCGCTGAAATTGTTGGGGTTCATGATGATGTTCAGCCCCGCGCTGTTGTAGTAGCAGCCGTCTCCCCAGTCGTATACATTGTCCCAAAGACCCTCAATGTTCCGGTACTGCGTACCCAGGCCGTAGCTGTCCCGGCTGTTCTGCGTAGTTCCGGTATGGTACGGCATACTATCCGTATAACCCATGTTTCCGGTGGCGCTGTTGTCTCCGCAGCCTTTGCCGATGGTCTTTTGGCTGTTCCAGTCTGCGAACTCCACCAAGTACAGCATCCAGATCGTCATGCGGATTTGGATGTCGCTCTGCCAGATGGTGCCGCCGAGGCCATGGATGCCGTTGCGGGCCGCACTTCTGGTAATATTCGCCTTGGGCTTTCCGCCGCTCTGGCTTTTCCAGTTGCTCGTGTGGCAGTGATACCGGCCAATGTACACGGTGTTCCGCTCGCCCTTTCCATCCCCGCGGTCTGCGTGGGCCGGGGAGACATGGAACCCCGGCGTCGCCTTGTCCGCGATCTGGAGTTTCAACCGGCTCCCGCTCTTTGTCCACTTGAACCAGAATTTCGGGATAGCCACCAGCTCGCCCGCTGCGGGGTCGCTTGACCGAACCATCCCGCTCCAGGGCATCAGGTTATCGAACGGGCTTCCGTACTTGCTTTGTCCGGCCACATAGGGCACAGGGTTCGTGAAGCCTGCCGCCTTATCCGTCCGGCTCCACACCGTTGTGCTGGTGCCGTCCCACTCCACGCCGTAGATGTTCGGCATCTCCACCTTCACAGAACAGGTCTTTGCACTCGGGGCGGTGTGGTTGGCGTCCGCCGCCACATTCACCGTCACTGTGGCGTTTCCGTCCTTAATGGCAGTCACCGTGACCGTGTTCCCGTTCACGCTCACTGCCACCACGCCGCTGGGCGATGCGGTGGCCGAGACCGCCCCCGTGCTGTTCCTGGTCACAGTGATGCTCTTGCTCTTGGCAGAGGCGTCCAGGGTCATGGAGGTGGGGGAGAGGGCCAGCGTGCCTGCCGCCTTTTGAATGGCCCACGCCGCATTTTTGGCGGCCACACTTCCATCCTGCCACTGGTAGTTTTCTTTCGGCGTAAATGTCGCGTTGTAGTTGCCCGCGGCAGTTCCGCTGGTAGTGCCGCCCAGGGTCAGCTTTGTGCTTTCGTAGTTGGCCCATGCCGGTGTCTGTGCGCTTCCGGTATAGGCCAGCGCCCCGGACTGGCTGGGCACCGCCATGATCGTGGCCCGCCCGATTTTCCACACTACGGTTTTTGTCTCGTTGGTGCCGTCTCCCCAGGTGTACCCCTCCTTCGGGGTAAATGTGGCGTTATACGAACCTGCGTCCGTCCCCTTGGTCACGCCGCCCATGGTCATGGTCTCCGGGTTATAGCTGTTCCAGATCGGGCTTTGCTCGCTTCCGGTATAGGTCAGCGTTCCGTTCTGGCTTGGCACAGCGTCGATGGTGTGCCCAATTTTTGTGATGGCTTCCAGCGCCGCGTCCGCAGACTTCTGCGCATCGGTTGCTCTTTGCGCAGCTGCGTCCATGGCCCCCTGCAAGTTGGTCGCCCCCAGCCCCTTACTGTCGGTATAGCCAATGTCTGCGGCTTTCGTTCCGTGTGGGTTTCCCTCCTTGGTCATGCTGTGGTCGTAGGCGATCTTGCCTCGATCACCGCGGTAGGCTGTACTCTGCGTTTCGCCCAGGGCCAGGTCGGAGCCGATGGGCGCATAGCTGTGCCCGCTCCACCGGTATGTGATGTTGGTTTCCGCATCCATGTAGACCTTGCCGCTTTCCGGGGTGATCTGCTCCCGGTGGGCCGGGTCAGAGTAGAAAGCGCCCTCATGGTAATAGCCCTCCACCACATCATCCACATAGCTGGGGAGCTGCGCCGCCGCAATCTTCCCGTCGTCGCCAAGTCCCGCTATGCCGTTCGGTGCGTTCACCGGCATCTGGGCGGCGCTCACCTTGCCGTCCTTGTCCAGCCCCGCTACACCGTTCGGCGTGTTTACAGGGAGCTGGTCGATCACCACTTTTCTGTCAGCGCCCAAATCCGCCTTTTTCTCAAACAGGGCCGCGTGGGCCTCCCGGTCTCCGGCGTGGGCACCCATGGCCTCATTGATTGCCTGTCCCATGGTTTCCGCCGTCACCACAGCGGCGGCATCAATTTTGACCGTAAGGTTTCCCTGGTTGGAGAATGCCAGCAGCCCGTAGAATGTGTACACAAAGTCCGGCATGGCCTCCTTGCTCGGGATTTCAATGCCGATGTCCGTATCCGTCTGGAACAGGGCGATCATTTGATCTTCTTCCTCGTCCAGTCTCGCCCATACGCCGAACTGGTTGAGGTTGTACCCCACCGCAGCCTGTGCCGTCACTTGCAGTTTGAGCCTCTGGCCCTTTTCTGCCGGTGTGTTGGACACGATGCTCACCGTCTGCTTTTCGTTCACAAGAGCCGACTGCGCCAGCATGGCGGTCTGCTCCACTCGCCCTTGCCCCGCCGCCGCTCTGGTGATGTGCAGGTTCTTCCCCTCCACCCACCGGGTCAGCAGGTCGTTTCCGTTGTTCGTGATTACGCCTAACCAGGCCATGTTTTATCCTCCTGTTCTCTCGGTTGTCCCGAAGTCGATGATTACCGCTCCTACGCAGGCCGCCAGGGCGTGTGCCGTGGCCGTCCCTGTTTTGGTGTCCGGGCTTGGGTTCACCCGGATGGTGGTGCAGCTCTCCACGAACTCAGCGCCTACATAGGCCGCCATTCCGTAGGCTGTCGCCACACCGCCCGCATCGTAGTATTCCACCTCCTCCAAGTGGGAGCTGAACCGCTTTGCCGCCGCAAGCCGCCGTTCGATCTCCCGGAGCGACATCGCTTCAAATTCCTCCCGTTCCTCCACCGTGACGATGTTCACCCGCAGCCGGAACCTCCCGTGCGTCCCGCCGTACTCAAACCATTCCTCCAGGGTTGAACCCGGATAGATAGCGTCCGCCTGCGCCCGGACTGCGCCCACTGTGCCCATCGTCCGCCGGATGGTCAATGCCGTTTTAACGATGCGCCGTTTCCGGTCGATGTCGTACCCGGTGTCATACCAGTCGATTTTCCAGTTGACTGCCAGGGCGTCAAGCACCGTCTCCGCCACGCTGTCGATGGCGGTATAGATTTGGCTTCCGTCGATATAATCCATGGTCTTTTTGTGCAGCACGGCAGCGGCCATGGACAGCGCCTTGACCCACGGCTGTTCCCGCACGATACGCGGCAGGCCGTCTATGATCTGCGCATCTCTCAGGCTTTTAATCATCCTCCAGCCCTCCGTAGGTCGCCGTCACGCCGGTGCATTTCGGCAGCATCATAGTCTGCACGGCCACATCCGCCGGGGCTGTCAGCTTCACCCGCTTTGCCCCCGCCGCCCGCAGGCGGGCGATCAGCTCCGTCGGGTTGATGTCCCGCCCAAGTTTCCGCTGCCATGTCTGGAAGTCCTTGACCGCCGCCGTTACCTTGCTCTGGATTTCACTTGCGCTTCTCTGGTTGCTCTCTGCAATCCAATAGGTGAACGATATGGTATAGTCCACCTCCTCCGGTGCGAGGCAGCTTACATGGTCGCACAGCGGACGGATGGTCTCGTCGTCCATGTGTTCCGCCATACCCGCAAGCTCCGTCGGGTTCGGAAGCCGAAGCCCTGTTTCATCCTCGATCACGAAGTAGATATTCACCTCGTCCGGCTGTGGGCTTACGATGCGGACATCCGCCACATCCCCACGCCATTCCCGCGCATAGTATTCATAGGCGTCCCGCGGCCCGGCGCAGCTATAAACGCTCGGCGCAAGGTAGATGCGCCGGGTCAGGCTGTCGTCGTCCTCGGTGTCCAGTCCGCCCGTACTCGGCGTTGTGTTGCTCACGCCGGAAATGTACGGAATGGGGTCTACCAGTATTTTGATTGCACCCGAAAGGATGCCGCTGCTCTCCGCTCCGGCTTCCTCAGCTTGCACCACAACATCCGCATAGCCCTCGCCCGCCTTGATCTCGGCGTACTCCAGGCTGTTGAAATACTTCCCGTCCTCGGTTTTCACCCGCGTTCCCGCCGGGATAGCAACAACGACGCTCCTCGGCTCCTCCAGGCTGAACCGCACAGAGGCCGTGGCCCGTTCCGGTGCTTTCCTAGTCAGCCCCACCAGCGCCGCCAGCGCATCCAAGGCGCTCCCGGTGCTGGTTTTCAGCATTTCCATTCTGCCCTTTGCGTCCGCATACTGCATGGTCTGATATTCCATCGCGCAGAACGCTTTAATCAGCAGGTTCACCGTGTCGGCGTCCCCGATCTCCGGGTCTCTCCCGGTCAGCTCCCGGTAATATCCGGCGTACAGTTCCCGCATTTGATCTTCCGTCTCCTGCAAGGTCATGTTCTCGATGAAGTTCAGCTCCGGGCAGTTCTCCAGCTCGATGATATTAGACAATTTCGATCACCACCTTTGGGGTCATAGTTCCGTCCTGCGCCTTTCCGCCCGTCCACTCCACGCGGGCCACCTTTGCCCGTGGCTCATACCGTTCGGTTTTGCGCACATATTCTGCAACCAGGAGAACTTGCGCATTCTCCTGTGGGTAGTCGATGATGCTGCCGTCAATTCCAAACTCCCGGTCAAGCGCCTGCTCCCCGGCCACAGTCCCATACAGCACTTGCAGGTTTCGATATACCTCCCGCGCCGTGCTGTCGTCCACCTTGCCCGGCAGTATCTCGATCACAGCATTTTCCGTGTTAAGCATAGCGCCCTCCTTACAGGTATTCTTCGATGGTCAGCGTCACTTTGCACTCCACCATCGCCCCCCGGTGCAGCACTACGGCCCACTCGTCGCTGATGTCGGTGATTTTGAACGGATACGGCGAAAGGGGCGAGCCGCCGATAATGAACCAGTCCGCCACATCCTGCTCTGCCGCGCGTTGCAGGCGTCGCAGTGTGCTTCTCGGGTTCACGCCGTCCTGTGCCCGAAGCAGCAGGTCATACGAATATTTCCGCAGCTTGGGCGCAATCCACTGGCTCCTTGCCCTCGCCCCGGTTCGGTTGTGGGTTGCCCACTCGCTTCCGCCCTGTCCTTTCAGGCCGCTCGGTGTCAGGATGCGCCGGTCGCTCACCGTGAATGACACCCCCATATAGCTCCCCAGCGCCATGTGCGATCTCCTCCTTACTTTGGCGGTGTAGTCCCGCCGCCCAGGCTGTCCTCGTGCGTGTGGTTGACAAGGCTTTTCCCTTGTATGACAATATCGCCCGCCGATGCCTCCGCCTTGATCTCCGGGGCCGACAGGTTGATTTTGCTCGGACTGGTCACGGTCACATCCCCCGCCTCTGTCACGGTGATTACCGCTCCGTTCAGCGTGATCTTTGCCTCGCCGCCCGACACTTCGACTTCCACGCCCTTTGTCACCGTCAGCGTGTACTTTCCTCCGGCGGACACGCTCAGTTCCCCCGCCGCCTCAATGCTCGCAAAGCTCCCGGCCTCGATGCTCACCGATGTTCCCGCCACAAGGCCGACGCCCGTTTTCGCATTCAGGCTGATGCTGGCCGAGCTGCTTTTGGCCTGGAATTGCCCGCCCGCCACCAGGCTGATGGGGCCTTTTGCTTCATCGAAGATTTCTCCGTTGCAGGTACGCCCGGTGCGCTTGTCCACATACTGCGTGTACACGCCCGTATTCTCGTCATACCGGCTGTAAGCCCGTCCCTTTTGGGAGCCGTATTCCTTTCGGTAAAGCCCCTTGAAGCCCTCCGCTGGGCGGTTTGTTTTGTTCCAGACCGTTCCCGTCGTCGTGGCCGCCGCAAGGCCGCTGCTGGTGTGCGCCACGCTGACGATCTGGCCGATCACCGGCATTTTGTATTCGCCGTTGCTGATGGCATTGATCTTCCGCGTCACGCTTTGCCCCCGGTCAAAATATGTCACTTCATAGGTGCCCGCCTCATAGTCGATGGCGCTCACGCGCCCCGTGCGGTTCGTGCTTGCCACCGGCTATCCCTCCTTTCCCGCGATGCAATAGCTCGCTGGCACCCATCCGGTCACATTCTTTCCTACCGGTAGCTTTCCGCACCGCGCCGCCGTGTTGGTCATGCGGTATCTCCCGTTGATTAAGATGCCATCGTAGAAATAATAGGTTCCGCTCTTGTGACACGCCGGACTTGCCGATGTGCTTGCCACATAGAAAGGCGCATTTGTCAGCGTCACCGACGCCCCCGCTTCGGCTCCCGCCGCCGAGCTGGCTGCATTGGCCGCCGGGCTTGTGGTGGCGTAGGCGCTGTCGTAATCAACGCCGCTGTCCTCCTCCGGCTCGTGGTACTCGATCTTCCCGCCCACATCCCAGTAGTGGAACGCAGTTCCGATGCCGCTGCACTCGAAATCCGTGGTAAGTCCGCTGGCGCTCACCTTATGCGTCACCTTGTCAACAAAGTATTTTCCGTCCAGCTTTCCGTACCCGGCCAGATTGATGCAGTTTCCCGCACTCACCAGCCAGTCCCCATCTACCCCGAAGCGCAGCCGTACCGTGCCGTGGTTGGCGTTGTTCAGCTCCGCGCACAGTTGGACGCTGGCATCATATACGCTTGTCGCTCTCCGGTTCACGCTCTTTGTGTGTGTCCCTCCGCCCACGCTGCACACGATGTCGATGTCCTTGTCCGCGTCGGTGTAGTTGAAGTACCCACCGGTGTATGTGCCGGACAGGGTGGTGGTATATGCAAAACTGCCCGGCCTGATCTGCGTCCGGTGGAAAGTCTTTACCGCTCGCTTTTCCTTGTACCGCTCCCGGTCATACACCCACAGCCGCCGGGCGTAAACTTTCAGGATAAGGCCGTAGTTTTTGCATAGCTGGTTGTAATAGCCGCTGTCCGTTCCGTCCTGCTCGTCGCACTCGATGTCATAATCGTCTGCATCGTAGGTGAACGCCAGCCCATACCGGCCCGCTATGGTCTCTCCAATTCTCTTGATGCTGGTGTTTTTCCAAATGGTTTCCCGCTCCAGCTCCGAAAAGTCGCTGTCGCTCGGCTTGCTCACGCCGCCGATCTGCAAGGTGGTTGGTGCATCAGAAAAGCTCACATCATCCAGCACGAATAACCCGCACTCAATGATGCGCCTGTCTCCCTGCGCCTCCCAGTTGTACCCCCGGATGCGCGGGCGCAGCGTCGCGCCCTTTTCCGGTAGCCAGCCCCGCAGCCACTTTCCATCCTGTGCGTCCAGCGTGATGTCAATGCTGTCGCTGTTGTCTGCCGCGCTGTCGATATAGGTCAGGCTTTCGATTTCTCCGCCTACCTGCCCGGCAAACGGGGCATTGTTGTAGCGCACATCCAGCGCCAGGCTTCTTGCTCTAATCATAGTTCGCCTCATATTTCCACGGCGGCAGCAGTCCATTCCGTTCCTCCTCCAGCGCCGGGGTAGACAGTTCCACCCCGGCTTGGAAGATAAAAGTCTCAATGTGCGCTGCATTCGCCGCCATCAGAACATCGGCATGGTATTCGCTCCCATAGACTTCCTTGGCGATCATGTCCCATGTATCGCCGCTCTTAGTGATGTATGCCATACCGTCCTCCCGTTAATAGGCCGTCCGCGCATTCCGGCGCTGCATCTGGAGATACCACGCCTCAAATCTGGCCTGCGCCTCCGCCAGCGCCTCGTCGATTACGCTGCGGTCTGCGCTCCCTTGAATGGTGATCTGCGGCGCAAAGGTTATGCCTCCACCGCCGAAGCCGCCCTCCGCCGGGATGTCCGCCAGTTCCACCGGTCTGACGCCCAGCAGCTCACCGGCCTTGGCCCATGTTGCAAGGTTCTCCCGCCGCACAGCTCTCTGGAAGCTGATAACCGCCTCTGTGCCAGCCTCGCCCGCGATGCTCGCGCCGTTGGTAAATCCGCCCCGTGCCAGCATCGGAATTTCCGGGATATTCAGTCCGAATGTTTTTCCGCCCAACCCCGGCACCCAGTCCGGGATGGTTATATTCAGCCCATTGATGCCTGCGATTGCCTTGTTGATAAGCGTTATAACGGCGTTGATTGGGGCTTTGAACAGAGCGCCCAGGGTGTCGAAAATACCTGTGAAAATCGACCGCACACCCTCCCACGCCTGCCGCCAGTTGCCTGAGAACACGCCGGTGATGAATGTGATAACGCCTTCAAAGATGGTCTTTACCCCCGTGATGGCGTTGCTGATACCCTCGGAGAATACCGCGATGGCCGCCAGAACAGACGGCACCACCACCTGTCCGATATTCAGCAGGATGGTTGCGAGAGTGCGAATGACCGGCATAACAAATTGAATGGCCTGGCCGATGATCTGCGCCACCGTCATAACCGCCGAACCAATCCCGCTGATGATACTGGAGATATACGGGGCCGCCGTCTGGATGGTTTGCAGAATGACCGGCACCACCGTCTGCGTGATAAAGTTGAATATTCCCTCAATGATTGGCTTTACCGTTGTGTTGGAAAAGGTCACGACCTGGCCCACAACGCCCATCACCGATTGGAGCATCTGCACGATGCCGTCAAACGCCCCGGCAGCCGTCTCATTCCCGGCAAATATGCCGCCCTGTCCGAACAGCATTTCTCGGAAACCGGACAGCGCACTTGCCACGCCTCCGTCCACAAACAGCCCGCTGATGAAGTTACCCACATTGGACAGTGCGCCTGTGAACTTGTCAAAGATGGCAAGCCCTTGTTCTCCGAATACCCCGCCGACGATTTCCCGTATATACTCCAGGTTGTCACCCAGCAGGCTGACGACCGCAATAATGCTGGATACCACGCCCACGACCGGGAGCGCCCCGGACAGTAGGGTTCCGAAGCCGCCTGCGATTGGCCCCCAAATACTGCTCAGTATCCCAAGGCCCCCGCTCGCAGCACCACCGATTGCCTTTACCGCACCGGAGCCAGCGATTGCGCTGAATGCTCCGCCTGCCTTGCCCAGCAGGCCGCCCAAGCCGCCTTTTGCGGCCCCCAGCAGTCCGCCCGCCGCAGTTCCCGCTTTACCCAGCAGGCCACTCAGGAGGCCGCCGGTCTTTGTGTTCCCGATGGCCGTTCCTATTCCTCCGAGCCACTGGCCCACTGCACTGTTCGCCGCTGCATTTTTGATTACGCTTCCCGGCCCAACATAGCCGGAGAGAAGCCCCGGCGTCCCAGCCGCGGCAGAGAGCAGGCCCGCTGTCCCCTTAAAGCCGTTTCCGGCCAGCAGGCTTGACAGCGTAGCTCCCATGGTTGCCTTAAATCCGTTTCCAGATACCGCCCCTCCAAAGGCGGACGCAAAACCGGCTCCGGCGCTCCCGGCTTTTCTCCCGCCCATAAACAGGCTTTTGATGCCGCCGAACAGGCCGCCGCTCCGCTTTCCTCCGCCTGCGGCATTTCCGCCGAACAGCATACCGCCCACGCCGGAAAGCAGGCTCTCCGCCGCCGGTGCCAGCTTCATTCCCGCAAAGGTGGCCGCCAGTATCCCGATGATATGGGCCACCTGCTCGCCGTTGTTCAGCAGGTAGTCCAGGCCCTTTTGGATGTATGGCAGTGCCCAGTTCATCGCAGTGCCCAGCTTTTCCACGCCGCGGCTCGCCAGTTTTCCCAGGCTCTCTGCGAGCTTGGTCAGCTCCGGCATATTCTCCCGTATGCCCCGGATGAACCCGATCATGGACAGTCCAAATTCCTTGTAGGCCGGGAGAAATGCGGTGCCGATGTCGTCCATCAGCGCAGACTTGGCGCTTCCCAGCATGGTTTCTATGGCCTCCGGCGTCGTCGCCTTGATGATGAACTCTTTTTCCATGCTCCCGCTCCAGACGCTTGCATTGGAAACCTCTTTCAGCATCCCTGTCAGGAGGTCCAGGTTTTGCGTAAGCTTGGCTCCGCCCTCAATGGCCCACTGTCCAAACAGGGTATTGAGCGTGGATAGCTTCTCAGCGTCCGGCAGGTTGTTCACTGCTTCAAACACTTTCAGCAGCGTTCCCGTGCCGTCTGTCTGCATTGACTTTGCGATTTGCGTCGCCGAGAACCCCAGTCGTTCAAATGCCGCTTCCTGGGCGGCTGTGGCCGTGCTGCCCTTTGTGATGTTGGTATAGATGCGCTTGATACTGGTGCCCACCCGGTCAGTGCTTACACCCATGGCCTGCATACTGGCCGCGATGGCCGCCGTCGCCTTAACATCCACGCCTGCCAGTTGGCCCATGGATGCCGCATCATTCACGCTTTGGGCGATCTCCGCCGCCGTAGTGGCGTAGTTGTTGCCCAGGTAGTTGATGACATCCGCAACCTCCATGACCTGCTCGTGGTTCATGTTGAACGCCTGTTCCCATTTCGCGCCCCAGTCGCCTGCCTGGTCTGCGGAAATGTCCATAGCCGTTCCCCACATGGCGATGTCTTTCAGGAAGTCCGTCTGTGTCAAGTCCTCAAAGGTTTTTCCCGATTGGCCTGCCGCCGCGGCGAGGCGCGTCAAATCCTCAAAGGTGTACGGTATCTGCGTACTCAGGTCTTTCAGCCGTTCTTCCAGGATGGCGTAGTTTTCCGCATAGGTTCTCCCGTTCTCCGCCATCTTGTTGCTTACTTTTCCGGTTGCGTCCGCCATGCCGTCCACGACCTTGACCACATCGGACATATAGTTTTCAAACTTTGCAGCTTCCTTGGTGCATCTTGCGATGGTTGCCACCGTTCCCGCCGTCAGCGCACCCATGGCCGCCAGTCCCGCCGTCCCGATGTTGCTGATACTTTTGGCGAAGCTGCCCAGTTGTCCTTGGCTACTGGCCAGCGCCGCCGTCAGGCTCTTATCCATCTTTCCGGCGATCTTGATACTAAGCTCTAATGTTTTGTTCTTCGCCATTCCTCCGCCACCTCGTCATTCAGTTCAGCAAACTCGCGGACAGGCAGCTTCAAGTAAAATTCAAGGCTCGTCCCTGTCACCGAGGATAGTCGGATTGCCGCTTTCCGCAGGGCTTTTGCCCCGCCCTTTACTCGAAAAAATCCGCGTCGTTCACCGCGTTTTTCAGTTTCAGCAGCTCATACAGCGGCAGCGAGGTGAAGAAATCCTCCGGGATGCCTGTCGCCATCGAGGCGATCACGCAGGCGTACAGATAGTTGGTGCCGTTCTCCGTCACCGCAAAGCCCTCGCGGGCCATCCGGTTTTCCGCCTCACTTTCATTCAGGGTGTTCAGGTCGGCAACGCCGTTCAGGTCGATTTCCCGGTACTCCTTCCCCTTATAGCTGTGAGGCTTCCCCAACTGCATCACATGGTTCTTCGTCTCGTCGTCCGCATTCATGTATCTGCGCACCATGCCCGCTACCCGCCTAAAAGCGCCGCGCGGCATCAGCTTGAAAAATTCGATAGGCAGTCCGGTCGCCTTTGCTGCCATAGTTCTGGCAAATGCCGTGGTGGTCTCACACAGCACAGAGGCGGCAACTTCCACGCCGAAAAGCTCTAGCTGCGTGTCGATGGCGTCCCGGATGGTCAGCTTCTCCAGCCCCGACAGGTCGATTTCCTCATACTCTTTTCCCTCAAAGACATAGGGCTTCGTCAGCTTCACAACGCGCTCCTCGCTGACTCCTTCCCTTTCGGTGTTGACTTCTTGCGTTTCCGTGTTGACTTCCACCATCGCGTTCTTGATTTCCTCCATGGTAATGCTCCTTTCAGCCGTCGTTCGTTTAGAAAAACACGGCCCGCCCGTAGGCCGGGGGGCCGTGTTCCGTTTTCCGGGTTATACCAGGCTGTTCACGCCAGCCAGCATATCATTCCCGTTTACCTTGTAGATGCCGTTCAGCTTGTCCACTTCCAGGAGCTGCACGCCGTCCACCTCGATCATGATGTAGGTCAGCTCCAGGGTAATGGTCGCCTCCATGGCCTCGCCCTTTTCAACCTTGCCGGGGTTGAAGCTCTTGACGCGCCCAATCTCCACCACCCGCAGGCCCTTGAAGTTATAGCCGCCCGTTTTGTCATAAACCTGCTGTGCCGCTCGCAGGGTCAGGTTCACCGTGGACAGGGGCGACAGCATATCCATGGCGGAGCTGTACAGGGTGTTGAACTGGATTTCCTGCTCCATGCTCTCAAACTGCCCGATGGTGGGGCTGTCCAGTTCGCCGTTGACGCCCACGCCGGATACGGTGCTGGTTTTCATATTGATCTCCGGCAGGGTCACAGATGCGGCCACGCCGATCATTTTGCTGCCGTCCAGATAGGCGTTATACTCACTGATTTTCTCAGGAATATAGTTGCTGCTAATCATATTTTGTTCCCTCCCTTATCAGTTCAGCGCAGCGGAAAGGGCATTGGGGTCAAACTCAATGATGTCCTCAATGTCCTCCGCAGGGGTAAACGGCGTAATGTACTGGTGGAAAGTGATCTTGCCGTTGAGCAGGTCGGTGGTAGTGTTCTCGTCCTCGTTGTAAGTGATCTCGTACCGAGCGCACACGCCGCGGGCCACAAAGCCGTTTCCCCGTACATTTTCGCTGTCCACGATGGCCTCGATCAGCCGCTTGTTGGCCGGGCTGTCAACTTTCTGGAAGTAGGTCAGGATAAAGCTGTTGGCTGCCCAGGTCATAAACCGGCGGACGCTGAACCAGCGGTCTTTGGGGTCGGTGATGCCAGGGTATGCCGCAGTGTTGTTGCCCCACAGGCGGAACCCGTTCATGTTCAGCCAGGTTGCCACGCCGAAGCTGTTCACCGTGTTGGCCTGCTCCTGGTCAAGCACGACCTCTGTTCCGTCTGCCAGGCAGGCGGCGGAGATCGCCAGCGTTTTATTACTGGGACTGACATTGGGTGTGTCGTCGTTCTGCGCATCTGTGTACGCCGTCAGGGCGGCAGCCAGGGCGGAACCGCTATACACCACCTCGCCCACCTTGGCATAGGGCCATACGGCGTATGCGTTGGGGTCGCTGACCGCCTGCTCCTCCTTCTTGGTTTTAACATCGGTGTACTTCACTGCACCGTCCGTCTTGCTGTTGATGTCCACGATGCACACCGCGCCAAACACGCTATTGATGCTCTTGGTCTTTGCCTGGAGCGCAGCAGACACCGTGGCGTCCGCGCTGAACCTGGGGGCCAGCAGAATGCCGGGGGTCATGGACAGCTTGGGATATACCTGCCGCACCACCTCCAGGCCGGTTTCCTTGCCGGAGGAGATGTCCACACCGCCCACGATGTCCGCGGCTTTGACCTTGCTCGGGTCGATCTTGCTGCCGGTCGCAGTCAGCGTGGTTGCCTTTTCACCGGCTCCGCCTTTGAGCAGTACGATGTTCAGGGTGCCGTCGTTGTTCCATGTGGTCGTGTAGTCCTTGCCTGCCTCCAGCGGTGTTGCATCCGCCTTGATGGTCAGGCCCTCCAGCAGTACACCCACTTCGTCCAGCACGGCCACGCCGTCGTTTACCTGCATCGTCTTTTCCGAAATATCCGCCTTGTGCTTCGCCGGGTCAAGCACATTGATAAGCACCATGGGGGCCACGCCCACTACGCTGAACGCCGCACTGATGCACTCGCACAGGGTATAGGCTTCAAAGTCGTCGTTGTAGCCGACAGCCTCCACAGCCTCCTTGTAGTTGTTCACCAGCAGCGGAACATTGACTGCCGCCGCCGGGTCTTTCAGCATATTCACCGGTGCGGTTCCCACGATCACTTGCAGTCCCGCCGTCCCGACAATAGGCGCAGTCAGGCTGGTTTCCACCTCGCTGGTATATACGCCATGCTTGTAAGCCATATTGTTTCCTCCTTACAGCTCAGATTTGATTTTGTGGTACAGGATGGCTTCTGCCGTTCCGGCAGTCTCCATCTTCCTCCTGGTCTCCGCGAACTGCTCCACCGGCACCAACAGGGCCTTTACCTCCGGGTGCCGTTCAGAAAAATCCTCCAGCGCCTCCGGGATGCCTCCGCTGAACACCGTGTACTGCTTCGCTACGCCCCTTACAGTCGGGCCGCAGTAGACAACAGGGCCGGCCTTTTTCTTCCGCCCTGCCGCTCCTTCCGCCCGCTCGGCCATACCCATGGCCGACGCCTCTGCTTTCCTGCTCATACCAGTCCCTCCAATTCCGTGTCCTGTGTCATAGCCGGGGCCGTGCAGGTCAAGGTGCAAGCCCCGAAATAATACGGGTGCGTATCATCCTGCTGCATAGCCCATACGACGGGTTTCAGGATGGTGAACGCACCGCCGAAATAGGGCCTCGTACAGACCCGCTGTACAATGTCCTCTTTGATGTTCGCCACATCCTGATAGCCCTCTCGCGCTCCGCCCTCGTCGTATGCGCATACGATCAAGCTGAACTCCACCGTCTGCGGCCCGCTTTCGTCCCTAATGGGTCCCCCGATGAAGGATATAGGGGGCCGCCGCCGCATCCGTGTCCACATCCGCGTCGTAGTCCTCCGGCACCGGCAAATCCTGCTTATAGATGTTCAGCGGTTTTCTGCCCTGTTGGCCGTTGTACTTTTTCCCGGTGAAAAGCTCCTCCAGCATCTCGATCAGCGCGTCTTGGCAAAGCTGCGGCGTCCGCCCAATCCCTGCGGCTTTCACCGCATCCATGTAATCCTTCATCGCCTATCCCTTTCTGGCCTTTGCCCGCGCGATCACCCGCTCGGTCTGCTCCATCAGTCTGTCGTACAGGTATTCCGTTACCTCCGGTTCCACATAGGGCCAAACGGTGCTGTGCATCGCAGTTGCCGACGGACTTCCCATCGTCACCAGCTTTTCCACTTTCCCGTCCTTGTTCCGCCACCGCGGACGCCCCCGCTCTGTAACCGTATGGCTGGAGCTGGAGCCGATGCGCCGCTGAACCATGCCCACATGGCCGCTCTTGAACTCCACCAAAAAGCCCTTGCTCAGATTGGCTCCGTCGCCGGTCAAAGCGGTCATGGCAGAGGATTTCAGAACTCGCGCCTTTACATGGGCAGGCGCTCTGCGCAGGACATCCCGCCCCTTGAAGCTCTCTGTCGGCCTGTGCTGGAAATAGCCCAGGTCGTTCCGCATCTTCTCGATGTGAAGCTCTGCGCTCAGGCTTGTGTTCGTGGCCTTTTTCCGCTGTACCAGGTCTTTCAGGTGCCGCCGCCCAGCGGCGTTCACGGCATACCTGGCCTTTGCCTGCGCCACCATCAGCTTTCTTGCCTGTCGTGCTGTGGCGTTGATCGCTACCTTGGCCGCCGCCGGGGTCTTTTTCTTCAAGTCCCCCAGCGCTCGCTCCACATCCTCCAGCCCGTCCACTGTGATGGTCATGGTTCCTGCGTCGTAAGTCACCCTGCTCATTGTCTCGTCCTCTCCATGGTGATGCGGTAAATACCCGCTTCTTCCTCGCAGTTCAGGATACTGTAAGTCCGCTGCTGCGAGGTGCCCTTATCCATGACCAGATGCTTCCCGATCTTCGGCTTCGGCCCGTAGTCCTTTACCCGGATGTACAGCACGGTGGATGCGGTGTATAGGCCCGTATCAAAGTTCTGTTTCGCTCCGGCCTCCCAGTGCGAGTTGTGTTCTTTCAGCCGTTGGTCATCCACAATGACCAGTGCCTCTTTCCCGTCAACCGTGTGCAGGTCTGCGTGTTCGTCCTGCTCAAAGAAAGTCAGGTCGATGTCTGCCGCTGCACAGTCTTTGAAAGTCGGCGCTTTCCACTCCGTTTCCGGGTCGCTTCCAAAATCCTGTTCCAGTTCAAAAAGTGCCATGCTGCACCTCCGCAGAAAAACTCGTCGCCCTCCTCGCGGAGGGCGTGGATAGAAATATACTACGGCAAGCATTATTATCTCCGTCCGCTCGTCGCCCTCCTCGCGGAGGGCGTGGATAGAAATTACATGGCAAAGTCCCACCTGTTCAACGCCTTGCAGGTCGCCCTCCTCGCGGAGGGCGTGGATAGAAATTTGGCTGAGACAGGGTATAGATCAACCTCCATGTGTCGCCCTCCTCGCGGAGGGCGTGGATAGAAATACGCTGTACTTTCCGTCCCGCTCCCTGCGGTAATAGCGTCGCCCTCCTCGCGGAGGGCGTGGATAGAAATCTGCCGTCTCCCGGCCTCCTTGTCTACTCTGCACGTCGCCCTCCTCGCGGAGGGCGTGGATAGAAATCTTCCGCTGCCTGTTCCTCCAACCAGCGGACACGTGTCGCCCTCCTCGCGGAGGGCGTGGATAGAAATATGTCAGGGTGACATTTGGAATCTCGCAAAACAAGTCGCCCTCCTCGCGGAGGGCGTGGATAGAAATTGGAATTCGTGCCGGATGAGAACGAAAAAAGCCCGGTCGCCCTCCTCGCGGAGGGCGTGGATAGAAATCGTTCGGCGTAGACTGGTTGTCTACTGGGCGTATAGTCGCCCTCCTCGCGGAGGGCGTGGATAGAAATAACTGGTGATGCAGCAGGTTTCCCAGCAGTCTTTTGTCGCCCTCCTCGCGGAGGGCGTGGATAGAAATCGTTCGGCGTAGACTGGTTGTCTACTGGGCGTATAGTCGCCCTCCTCGCGGAGGGCGTGGATAGAAATAACTGGTGATGCAGCAGGTTTCCCAGCAGTCTTTTGTCGCCCTCCTCGCGGAGGGCGTGGATAGAAATCGTTCGGCGTAGACTGGTTGTC
>OGRQ01001987.1_pt1 | contig 16589 bp, 15 predicted proteins | sample 1553521 | NCBI WGS metagenome assembly OGRQ01 (sample SAMEA2580088, study PRJEB22360) | human gut metagenome | biome: human gut; feature: human-associated habitat; material: faeces | place: Denmark | collected 2008/2010
TGAAGAATGCAAAATTTTCAAAGATGCGGTAATCTCGATTTTGCATTCTTCATGATGGAACAGGCAGAGCACGCAGGCTGCCAAAACGGCGCCCAGCAGCGCGATGTCCATTACGCGTCCCCCGTTCTCTTGCTGAGTCGGATGCACTCAAGGGCATAGACGGTTTGCATCGCGCCCCCCACCGCCAGCACCGCCGCCAAAAGCCGCGTGCGCAGGCGCATTTTTGCGTTTTGCTGCGGCGTAATATGACGCATACGCTCTGCCCCCTTCCCCATACAATAAGCGTATGAGGCCGCAATGGGCAAAATGACGAATTATCGGCAGTAAATTCTCCGTATTGTCGATTGACCATTTAGACATAAAGGGTGTATACTGTATATAATAGATTTTGACATTTAATTATCAAAGTCAAAAAAGAGCATTTTATTTATATAAGGAGGCATAACCCTATGGCTAGATTTACTTTACCTCGTGACCTGTACCACGGCCCCAACGCGCTGGAAGCACTGAAAACGCTGCCCGGCAAACGCGCGATGATTTGCGTCGGCGGCGGCTCGATGAAGCGTTTCGGCTTCCTGGACCGTGCGGAGGCGTACTTAAAAGAGGCAGGCATGGAGGTTGAGCTGTTTGAAGGCATCGAGCCTGACCCGTCGGTCGAGACAGTCATGAAGGGCGCTGCCGCTATGGAAAAATTCCAGCCCGACTGGATCGTCGCGATTGGCGGCGGCTCCCCCATCGATGCCGCCAAGGCCATGTGGATCAAGTACGAGTACCCCGATATCACCTTTGAGGATATGTGCAAGGTGTTCGGCATCCCGCCGCTGCGCCGCAAGGCCCATTTCTGCGCCATTTCTTCCACCTCCGGCACCGCGACCGAGGTCACGGCGTTCTCCATCATCACCGACTACGAGAAGGGTATCAAGTACCCCATCGCCGACTTTGAGATCACCCCCGATGTCGCCATCGTTGACCCAGAGCTGGCCCACACCATGCCTAAGAAACTCGTCGCCCACACCGGTATGGACGCCATGACCCATGCCATTGAGGCTTATGTTTCCACCGCCAACTGCGACTTCACCGACCCGCTGGCCCTGCACGCCATCGAGATGATCCAGGCGGATCTCGTCGGCAGCTACAACGGCGATATGGAAAAGCGCGATGCAATGCACAACGCCCAGTGCCTGGCCGGTATGGCGTTCTCGAACGCTTTGCTGGGCATCGTCCACAGCATGGCCCACAAGACCGGTGCGGCCTTTGCTGATTACGGCGCCCACATCATCCACGGCGCAGCCAACGCCATGTACCTGCCCAAGGTCATTGCCTTCAATGCGAAGGATCCGACCGCCAAGGCACGCTACGGCGTTATCGCTGACAAGATGCACCTGGGCGGCGCGAACGACGACGAGAAGGTTGATCTGCTCATCAAATACCTGCGCGGCATGAACGACGATTTGAACATCCCGCACTGCATCGGCCACTACGGCCCCGACTCCTACCCCGCAGAGCAGGGCTTCGTGCCGGAGAATGTCTTCCTTGAGAGACTGCCCGAAATCGCCAAGAACGCGATTGCCGACGCCTGCACCGGTTCCAACCCGCGCCAACCCAGCCAGGAAGAGATGGAGAAGCTCCTGAAGTGCTGCTACTACGACACCGAGGTCGACTTCTAAACCAGATTTATTCCCAACTTTAACAAGCCCGCAGTAACCTCCAAGCTGCTGTGTTCCCCTGCCCCGGCCGTGTCCCTCTGCGGCCGGGGCCTTGTTTTTTTGTAAAGTGGGCAATATCCGTGCGATTTGATTTTTCGCCATTTTGGATGCAAACGCTGCCGTTACAAGGTTTTACGTTATATTTTGTACAAGTGTCAAAACGTTGATTTCGTATAAATTTTGCGGTATAATAACGGTAAAATCCAAGAAAAAAAGGAGTAATTTCATGGCAGCCACTGCAAAGCCGCAAGCGCCGCTCTTCACTAAACGGGCGCTTTTTACCCTGATCTGGCCCCTGCTGCTGGAGCAGACCCTCAGCGTGACCATGGGCATGGCCGATACACTGATGGTCTCCGGCGTGGGCGAAGCCGCTGTTTCCAGCGTTTCGCTGGTGGACAGCCTGAATATTTTGATTATTCAAATTCTGTCTGCCCTGGCCACCGGCGGCGCGGTCATTGCCAGCCAATACCTGGGCCGCAAGGACGAGGAAAATGCCAGCCATAGCGCCGCCCAGCTGTACAGCGTGCTGGGCATTTCCACCATCACGGTGGGCGTTGTCTGTATGCTGCTCTCCCGCCCGATTCTGCGCGGCGTGTTTGGCAGCATCGACGACGACGTCATGCGGTTTGCCCAGCAGTATTTCCTCATCAGTGCGGTGTCGTATCCCTTCATCGGGCTGTACAACGGCGGCGCGGCGCTGTTCCGGGCGCAGGGCAACAGCCGCATCAGTATGCTGGCAAGCCTGGTCATGAACATCATCAACATCGCAGGCAACGCCATTTTAATTTACGGTTTCCGCATGGGCGTTATCGGCGCGGCGCTGGCAACACTGATTGGCCGTGTGTTCGCCGCCGTGTTCATCCTGTGGCAGAACCAGAATATGCACAACCCGCTGCGGGTCCAGCACTTCGCCGACCTGCGCCCCCGGCGCGAGCCGATCATGAAGGTGCTGTCCATCGGTATCCCCTCGGGGCTTGAAAATGGTATGTTCCAGATCGGCAAGCTCTGCGTCAGCAGCCTGACGTCCACCCTGGGCACCTCGGCCATTGCGGCCAACGCAGTGGCGAACTCCGTTTCGACGCTGGCGAACATTCCCGGCGCGACGATGAGCCTAGCGACGATTCCCGTCATCGGCCAATGTCTGGGCGCGGGCGAGAAAAAGCAGGCCCAGCGCTACACCATGACCCTGATGGGCGTTGCCATAACCGGCCTGGCGCTGGCCAACCTGGCGCTGTTCATCCTGATGCCCGAGGTCGTGACCTGGTTCAGCCTCTCGACCGAGGCTTCGACGATGTGTACCCATGTGGTCCACTGGTTCAATCTGTTCAGCGTGTTCTTCTGGGCGACGAGCTTTACCCTGCCCAACGCCCTGCGCGCGGGCGGCGATGCCAAGTACACGATGACGGTCAGCATCATCAGTATGTGGCTGTTCCGCGTGATTTTGAGCTATGTTTTCGTCTTGCAGTTCCACATGGGCCTGACCGGCGTCTGGTTCGGTATGTTCATCGACTGGATCTGCCGCAGCCTGTGCTTCGGCGTGCGGTTCTTCCGTGGGAAGTGGATGGAACATAAAGTGATATAAGCCACAAAAAATCTCCCTGCCCGGCGTGGACAGGGAGATTTTTATTTCATAAGGGTGAAACCTTACTCCACCATATACTCAAAGTCGATACGGCCCAGCGCCACATCGGCGGCGGCCACCTGAATCTTCATGGAGGAACCCAGCATCCAGCTTTTGCCGGTCAGGGGGTCCAGCATACTCACGCCGTCGATGACCTGCGGCTCGCCCTTGCAGAGCTGGGCGGCGGGCACAAAGCCCTCGACCGTATTGTCCAACTCGACAAAAACCCCACGCGGGGTGATGCCCGCCACCGTGCCGGTGTAGACCTCGCCCAAATGGCTGTGCATATACTCGGCCTTGTACAGATCCTCAACGTCGCGCTCGATGCGCACGGCAGCGACTTCCTGCTTGCTGGACTTCTCGCTGGCCTGCTGGGCAAATTCATTAAAATCCTTCTGCAGCTGGCTGGCCGATGCGCCGGTGAGCATTTCGCTCAGAATGCGATGGATGGCCAAATCCGGGTAACGGCGGATGGGGCTGGTAAAGTGGGCGTAGTCCGCCAGCACCAGGCCGTAGTGGCCCAGGGGCTGCGGGGCGTAGCGGGCCTTCTGCATACTGCGCAGGATGCCGGTGTGTACAGGGATTTGAATGGGCTGGTCGCGGGTCTCGTCCAGCAGGGCGGCCAGCTCCAGCTGCGTCGGGATGGGGTTCTTGAACTTGGCGTTCAGGCCGCAGGCCAGCAGTGTGGCGGACAGCTTTTCCATCTTCTCGGCATCGGGAGCCTCGTGTACACGGTAGACAAAGGGCACCTTGTTGGTGCGGCCCGCGTTGGCGGCGCACTGGTTCGCCAGCAGCATGAACTCCTCGATCATGCACTCGGAGGTGCCGCGGTCGCGCTTGACGATGTCCACACAGCGGCCGTTCTCGTCCATGACAAGCTTTGCCTCGTTGGACTCGATGTCCATGCCGCCGCGGGCCTTGCGCAGCACAAGGCGCTTGCGGTACAGCTCGTCCATGACGGGCAGCTGGTCAAGTACGGCGGCGTACTTGGTCTGCAAGTCGGTCAGGTCCGCACCCTCTTCCGGCTCAAGCAGGGCGTTGATTTCTTTATACACACCTTTGACGCGGCTGCAAATCACACTCTTGACGAACTTGTAGCTACGGATTTCGCCGTTCTCGTCCAGACGCATCAGGCAGGAGAACGCCAGACGGTCCTCGCCCTCGTTCAGCGAGCAGATACCATTGGACAGCTGGGTCGGCAGCATCGGGATGACCTTGTCGGCGTAGTAAATGCTCGTCGCGCGCTCAAAGGCTTCCTCGTCCAGGGCGGAACCGGGGCGCACATAATGGCTGACGTCGGCAATGTGGACGCCCAACTCGTAGCCGTCGTCCAGCTTTTGCAGGCTGATGGCATCGTCGATGTCCTTCGTCTCAGCGGAGTCGATGGTGAAGATGGGGATGCCGCGCAGGTCCAGCCGCTTCGCGGCCTCGGTCGGGTCAATCGTGGCGTCGTCATAGGCGTGGGCCTCTTCCAGCACCTCGGGCGGGAACTCGAGCCGGACGTTGCGGCCGTACAGAATGGCCTTGGCGCACTCGGAGGCATAGTCGGAGGAGCCGAACTTCTCGACGACGGCGGCGCGGTGGTCACTGTGGCGGTTGCCGCGGTGGGTAATGAGGAAACCGACCTTGTCGCCCAGGTGGACGCCCTCGCTCCCCTGTTTCGCCAGCAGGAACTTCACATCGCGGCAGCCGTCCGGCTCAACGGCCAGGCGGCCATCCTCAGACAGGCAGACCGTACCGGCAAAGCGGTTGTTAGGCACGGTGACTTCGACGACCTCACCCTCAGAGGAACCCTCCACGCGGGGATGGTCGAACAGCTTGACGTTGATCTTGTCCTGGGGCATCGCGCCGTGCAGCGCGCGGCCCGGGATGAAGATATCGCCTTCGCCGTCGTCGCGGCTGGCAAAGCCGAAGCGGGCCGCCAGCTTGACCAGCGTGCAGGGGATGGTCTCGGGGGCATTGGCATTCACATAGGTGGCAAAACCCGGGGCATAGGTGCCGTTGCGCATCGACAGCTCGCCGGTGGCGACCATGGCGGACACACTGGTGCGCAGGCGGGAATTATCCACCTGCAAATTGTTCTGCAGCTCGCGCAGCGTCATGGGGCGGCGCTTGACGGCGTTTAAAATGTTTTTCTGTAACGGTGTCATGTGTACTCCTTTAATTTACGTCGCACCGCCGTCCGGCGGTGCCCTACCAGTTTGACTTCTTTATATACTTTCACAAAAAACGGCCCGCCGGGGCGCTGCCTGCAAAGGCCTAAAGCGCTTGGCGGACCCTTTTGTTTTGTGCTTACCCTGCCAAAATCACAGGCGTGCGCTGAGGACGCAGACGACCAGCGTGACGACAAAGAAAACAATGCCGCAGACCTTGGTCAGCTTGGCCAGCTTGGCGTCCACGCCGCGCTCACGGCCAGCTGCCATCGTGGCGGAGCTTTCGCCCATGATCGCGCCAGACAGACCCTGGCCCTTCTGCTCCTGAGCGAGTGTAAAGACGATGATCAAAACGGATACGACGACGAGGACGACGCCGAGAGCGATCTCATACCAGTTCATTGATTAGCACTCCTTCTATTTCTATCCACGCCGCCATGACGTGAAAAGTCTCATGCACCGTACAGTATAGCATAGATTCCTGTACGATGCAAGCGCTTTTTTCACGTTTTGTGCGTAAAATCAGTTTTGCAGCGCAATTTGTTCGCCCTGCACCAGCGGGTAGCGGGTCAGCTTGGTGCCGTCCAGGTTTTCCCGGTGCATATCCACAGCGGTGATCTGGTGGTTGCCGTAGGTCGTGTAGTAATAAATGCCTTTGTCGGCGTTGCAGCAGCTGGTGTAGAGCGTGATCTCATACTTGCCGCCGTCCAGCTCACAGCAGCCGCGCTGCTGTTCGACCGAGTGCAGGATGTGGAAGAACTGGTTGACACTCTCGGCCTCGCCGCTGCCGGATTTGGCGTTCATACGCACAAAGGCCGCACGGACAAAGCGGGACTGGCTGGACAGGTCGCCCGGCAGGCCCAGCCCGCCCAGGCCGCGGCTGTACGCGGTCAGATCCAGCCCCTCGGCAAAGGTACTGGCGGGTGTGCGGGGCGACAGGGCACGGTAGTTGTTCAGCGCAAAAAGCTGCTGCGGGAACGGCGGGTTGTTTGTCAGCACGCCCACCGGGTCATCATAAATGTGCAGGCCGTCGGCGGTGGATTCCACCACGATGCTGCCGGTCTTGTCGGCAATCAGCCAATGCAGCTGGGCCAGGGGCAGCTGGTCACTGAATGGAATATTGACGATGTTTGTCTTTTCCAGCAGCGTGCGGGCCTCGGCCAGGGTGGCGCAGCTGCCCAGCAGCCAGGGGATCAGTTCAAACTGTGTGACGTTGTTTTTACCCTCAGCCGCCGGATGGTAGACCGCGTTGCCCACAAAGTTCAGCCCCGCAATGCCGAGGCCCTTCTCATTGACAGCGTCGTAATACAGCGGGTACTCCCCCGCCACGTAGGCCATGCCGATCATGGCGTATTTCGTGCGGAAATTCCCCATGCAGCGCAGGGCAAACGGATAGGCACGCGGCGTGACCGTGACCTCGTCGCCGTAGGAAAATTCATAGTCCAGATTGCGGCCAAAGTAGAAATCTTCGGTTTTATACGTTGCAGCGGTACACATGGCAAGCTCCCCTTTTTATAAAAAATGTAGTATGTTTCTTATGTTGAGATGTAGGGGCGAACATTGTTCGCCCGCAGCACACGACGGCAGCCGCAAAGTCCCGCGGTCGCACGCTGTGCGCCCCTACACATTTGGCGAGTCAATGCAACTAGTGTACCACGCCGGCAAGGAATAATCCACCGGGAAATTGTAAACAAATGGCGGCAGGGGTGTTTCCTGCCGCCATTTGGCTGTATATTACTGTTTTTCTTTTTTGGATGCCGCCATACCCAGGTATGCGCCGCCACTCAACAGGAGCAGCGCGAACAGCAGCGTGACACTGCTGTTATCCCCAGTCTGGGGAATCGTGGACACTGCCTTGCCGTCAGAAACTTTTCCTCATTTCCGCAGTATTTTAAGTACTTTTAACTGTGCGCCCCTATCCAAAATTTGTCAAGAAACGCACAGAAATTAAACATCCGCGCAAAAATCGTACAAAAAAGCGCACCGGCTTACTGCCGATGCGCTTGCAGACTATGCTATAAAATCAGTTTTTCTTTTCTTCTTCCTGCTTGGCGGCCTCGTGTGCCTTGTAGGCAATGCCCAGTTCACGCACGGCGACAATCAGAATCGCAACGACCAGGAAGATGGCGGCCATCGTGAGGGCAGAAGCTGCCGCACCTGCGGCCTCGCTCTTCTCCTTTTTGCCCTCGCTGGCCGGGGAAACGATGCTGATGGTGGCGTAGTTGGTAGCGCTGTCCATCGCCTTGATGCCGGTATCCACGATGGTCTCGCAGATGCTCTGGCAGCGCTCTGCATCGTCATCGGTCACCGAAACATTGATGGTCTGCGTGTCGCTGGGAACCGTCACGGTAATATTCTCGCGCAGATTGTCCACCTTGGTATTGACGGCGTCCTCGTTCTCCACATCGATATCCTCGCTGTCCAGCGCGTACTGCTTGGCGATGGGCGCAATGACGGAGTCACTGGAAACGATCTGCGAGAAGGAGTTTGCCAGCATACTGATCTTGGAGGACTCGTTCATATCGTTGCTGGTGTCGATCACATCACGGTTCAGGTCAACGAACAGCAACGCCGTGGAGGTATATTTCTCTTCCTTAAATACCTTGGCCTTGACAAAGCCGACCACACCGCCGAGCACAAAGAACACCAGCAGCAGCGCAATGTAGCGCTTTGCAATCAGCAGGCCTTTTTTGCAAAGGGTGATGATGTCATAAATGTCCATTTCATCGTCATCGTCGTTCTCATAGCGGACGTAGACGTAGTTGCGGTCGGTCAGCTTCTCCTGGGCGGCATCCTTGCGGTTCATTTCCTCTGCCATAAACTCTATATCCTTTCCGTGTTGTGTGCATACGAATATAGTTTATAATAACACATTTCCCAGCAAAAATCAACCGTGTTCGGCCAATCACTACTTGATTTTTGGCAGAGAAATCGATATAATAATAAAGTATCCGTATATTTCTGGGGAAAATGTCTCAGTAGAGCAGCCGGATAGAGCACACACCTTCTAAGCGGTTGTTCAATCCTCACTATTTACAATTTCATTTGATATACGCGCCAATAGCTCAGCTGGATAGAGCGTCCCCCTCCTAAGGGGAAGGCCGGGGGTTCGAATCCCTTTTGGCGCGCCAGATAATAACGCCGAAAGCCTTTGTTTTCAAGGGTTTTCGGCTTTTTTATTGAGCAGTAAAAGAAAAAATAATCAAGCTTCGCTTGGAGAGGTTTTTCTCTTTTATTGCTGCAAGGTGTTCTTCTCGTACAGGGCGATAGCAAACTCAAGCATCCATTTTCCGGCTGAATCAGAAGCCACTTCCTCAAAGCGTTCTGAAAACAGCGGAAAAAATTCTGATTTTTCTCAAGAAAACGGCCCCCTCCCCTGCCACAATTCAGAATTTTGCGGGAAGATGAGGCAATAAAAAGGATCCGCAACCTAAGTTGCGGATCCTTTTGTCTGAGTGTGATAAAAAAGATACCCTTATTCCTTATCTTTTTCAGCTGTCTCTGCACTGATTTCAATAAGTTCCGTAACCGCCTCATTCAACTGAGACGCACTTTGGGAAGTAATGACTGATGTTCCCGTTTCCGATTCCAGTGCTTGCCGGGCAACCTTCGCAACTTTGCCGCCTCGTTTTGCAACTTTGACATTTTCAGAAAATCCAGCGGGCTTTTCAGCCGCTGAAATATCCTTGGTTGAAGTCTCCGCCAGCATAGTCAAGATGATTTCTGTTGTACTCATATTGTCTCGGAGATTTTCTTTTTTCAAGCCCTTTAAATTTTTATACTGCCGTGTCGTCATCCCAGACCATGCTTTTGTAATTTCATCCGTCAAAATCGCATACTCGCGCCCCTGCTCCACACCTCGTGCCTGCCACTCGGCAGTTAGTTCATTGCGAACACGTATGGAAAGCAGCCGCTGATGAATCCAGTCTGTGCTGTACCCCTTCTTCTGATAAGTTTCCAACGCACGGTCAATCGTCAATTCCGGGTCAATAGTTTCTTCGACTCGTTCGCGCCCCACCTGCGCCAGCCAAATTTTGAAAGGCTCCGCTTTCGGAGATGGAACGGATTGAATCAGACGGAAAAGTTGCTCTGTTGTAGCTACATCAGTTAAATAGCGTTTGCCATCCGCAGAACGCAGTTTCAGTTGACTACAAAGTGTAGGCAACTCACTGCCTTCTTTCTTTAGACGGTTTTTCAGTACGCTCCAATATTTGGCCGCGTGACGTGTATCGGGTTGCTCAGTCAGAACCGCAATAACATCCACAATAGAAAAGTACCATTCTTCCTGCTCGGCATCCCACGCAGTACGGATTTTCTGATCTTCAAAAAGTTGAATCTCGTTTGTTTCCATTGCAAGTTCCTTTCTGAAACACTATCTTTATTATGATGATAAAACTATTCTATATATGTTCTCATAATATTGATAAATTCGCTTATATCTCCAAAATAATTCGGATATGCAGATTTAAGTGTTGAGAATGATTCCGCACGAACCAGTACAGCATCAACCACAGGATTCTTTAAACTTTCAATAGTAGTATAATCTTTATTGGCATCATCCACTTCGCTTGGCTTATAACTATTTATCTTCAACTCATTCGTTTCATAGTTCAATTTCAAAAGGAAATACCCTCCCTTCCCTATTTTCCTCATATCTCCATTTTCGATTGCAAACCGTATTGCATCTAGCCTTGCCAAAATATGATGCACCGAATCAATGCTCTTAATTTCATTAACTAAATCTGCCTTATTATTCGATGTGTTTTCAGCTACTGGAAGATTTTCTCTTAGCGCTAGCAACGATGAAGCTAAAACAAAAAAGCGCTTTATATGTTCGTCTCCCTCACCAGCTTTTAGTGCCTGTTTAATGTAGATTCCCATCGTTTCAACCGCAGTCGCCCATGCATGCATTAAATGCGTCCGAAACTGTATTTCTATTAAAATGTTCTTGTTATACGTATCTCTTTGATCGCTATGGAACTGATATACAAAATGCAAGCTCCTGTATCCGGAACTTTTAGGATTTTGAATGTAATCATATTCGCGCTTGTAAATATGCCGTATTCTTGATTCTTTCAGCTTCCTTGCAAATTCATATACTTGATCTACATTTGAAACGATTACCCGACAGCCGCCCAAGTCCTGCATCCTCCACAGGTTCATCTTTGGATTTCGTTCTATCTTCTTAAGTATTGAATCCAATCTTTTTAGGCGTTGAACTACAATCACATCATCGGTTCCTTTTGTAATTCGGTGAAGATGCATATAAAAAATTTGCAATGGATAGGCATGTGCCGCACGCCAATTGTCTATTATTTCCACTGCATGTTCTTTTTCTTACAAAGTTGCTTCTTCTAAGCAAACCACTTTTCCCGCATCATTAACCTGTCTTTGTGTATACTCGCATGTTTTCCAACGAGGTTGTTTGATAATATTTTCAGACATGTTGCAGCACATCTCCTTTCAAATTACCCAACTGTAGTTGATTTTTCCTATTGCATCTAACATAACTTTATGAACAATATACTTGCAAACTCCAATTTTTATATGTAAAACATAATTACTTGTTTCCTATTCTGTAATTATATACTCTATTACAGTATACCTATAATATATCACTTTGTCGAGACTTTTTCGAAAGATTATCTTCATTTAGGCATATCTCATGGATATTGTTATTTACTGGCATGTTCTATTTTTTCTCCTCTGCACCTCTTCAAAAATCTCTTTTGACACAATCGCCTCGTGCGCGTTTTCTACCAGAAACATGCTCTGTTCCCCGCAATTTTTCTTTTGCTTTCCTGTCAGGAAATCTGGCGTGTAGATCTTTTGGAGCAAGAGATTTCCCATATACTTTTCATTACTCAAGATGCGGTCTATTGTTGAGGTACTCCACTTCGTCTTGCCCGTAACTGTCTTTATTCCATTTTCTTCAAGATATCGCTTGATTTTGCGTACCCTATTGCCATCCAGATACAAAGAGAATATTTTACGAACAATTTCTGCTTCTTTGGGAACAACTACCAATTTCCCCGTTTCATCTTTTGTGTATCCTAAAAAACGCGTATGATTCAGCACAGCTTTTCCGCTGCGCATGCGCTGGTGGATACCAAACTTGATATTTTCACTTTTCGATGCGCTTTCCTCCTGTGCCGCAGCAAGCAGGATGGATAGCACCGTGTCGTTTACTTCCAACGTGTTTATTTGTTCCACTTCTGACAGCAATGCAACATTCATTTTCTTTAAACTCTTTATAGTTGATAATGCCTCTAGGGTGTCTCTCCCAAATCTACTCAGTGACTTAACCAAGATTATATCAAAACGGTGCTTCTTCGCATCGTGCATCATTTCAATATAGCCGTTTCTTCCATTTTTCCGTGTTCCTGATCCAATGTCTTTATAAATTTTGTAAAGCATCCAATCCGATTTTCCTCTACAATCCTTTCAAAATAGCTTTCTTGTATTTCAAGGCTATGGATTTGCTCCGCTGTATTTTTACTGACACGGCAATAAACTGCCACTCGCTGCTTTTTTACTTTTGCCTGATCAACCTTTATAACTTGCGGCTGAATTACATACATTTTTGTTTGCATAGAAAAATCCCCCATGCCAATTATAGCATGAGGGATTTAGTACGCATATAAAGAGTAAAAGCCACATTCAAATTCTCATTGAATGTAGCTTTAAACTTGGTGGGAGCTGGTGGATTCGAACCACCGAAGCATTAAGCAGCAGATTTACAGTCTGTCCCCATTGGCCACTCGGGAAAGCTCCCATATTTGGTTTTGTGTCTGCCGTGTCTCCCGGCGACGTATGTTATTATAGCAAAGCAGATTCTAAATTGCAAGCCCTTTTTTAAATTTTTTTGCGATTTTTTCAAAAAAGTTTGTTTCCGTCGCAGCAGCGTGTAAAAACTTTTCTTGACATCCGGTTTGGGTTAGCGTACATTTATAATATAGTATAAATACAGCATTGGGAGGTTTTACTATGGCGATTCGTGTTGGTATCCTTACTTCCGGCGGCGACTGCCCCGGCCTGAACGCCACCCTGCGCGGCGTGGCAAAGGCCCTATACCACCGCATGGGCGACAAAGTCGAGATTGTCGGCATCATGAACGGCTACGACGGCCTGATCAACGGCAACTACCGTGAGATGTCCCCCGACGAGTTCTCCGGCATCCTGACCGTGGGCGGCACCATCCTGGGCACCAAGCGCACCCCCTTTAAAAAGATGCGCGTGGTCGAAGACGACAAGGTGGACAAGGTCGCCGCGATGAAGAAAAACTACCGTGCCGCCAAGCTGGACTGCCTGCTCTGCCTAGGCGGCAACGGCACCCACAAGACCGCGAACCTGCTCAGCCAGGAAGGGCTGAACATCATCGGCCTGCCTAAGACCATCGACAATGATATCTATGGCACCGACGTCACCTTCGGCTTCCACACTGCCGTGGACATTGCCACCGAGGTCATTGACCGCATCCACACCACGGCGGGCAGCCACAGCCGCGTGATGTGCATTGAGATCATGGGCAACAAGGCAGGCTGGCTGACGCTGTACTCCGGCATTGCAGGTGGTGCAGATATTATTCTGCTGCCGGAACAGCCCTATGATATCGACCGTGTGTGCTCTGCCGTGGAACGCCGCGCAAAGAAGGGTTCCAACTTCTCCATCATCGCTGTGGCCGAGGGTGCCATCAACTGCGAGGAAGCCGGCATGAAACGCAAGGAATGGATGGCAAAGCGCGCCGAGGCAGGCTTTGGCACCACCGCCACCAACCGCATTGCACAGGCCGTGCAGAAAAAAACCGGCATGGAGACCCGTGTGTGCATCCCGGGCCACATGCAGCGCGGCGGCAGCCCCAGCGCCTACGACCGTGTGCTGGCCACCCAGTTCGGCAGCTATGCGGCAAAGCTGGTGGAGATCGAGCGCTACGGCGTGACCGTTGCCATGGTGAACCGCCATGTCACCGAGAACCGTCTGGCCGACATTGCAGGCAAGACCCGCAACGTGCCGGAGAACTGCGACCTGCTCACCGTCGCCCGCCGCATGGGCATCAGTCTGGGTTGATTACCATTTGAATGCTCTCCGCTTTGCTCTGAGCATATTTAGCGGAATAATTATTTTTTATTGGGGATTCCTGAAAATCTGCGGATTTTCAGGAATCCCTTTTTCACCGGAAGGGTCCCAACCGGCAGATGCTTCAAACAAACGGAATGCCGTTTTCCGCTGCACCCCATCCCGTGAAAATGCAGATCCCGGCAGACCACAGTCTGCCGGGATCTGCTCTATTCAGAAATACTGTTTCCGTTGAAGATGGCCAGAGTGCAACGGTGGCCATTCAAAATCGTCCGCCGGACAAATCAAAGGTCCGTCACATCATGCCGGGTGGGCTGGCCTTTTTCAAAGGCAACCGCGCTTTCCAGCACACCGCGCACCATGCTCTCCACATCCTCGTGGGTGTAGAAAGCCGTGTGGTCGGTCAGGATCACATTGGGCATGCTGCGCAGAGCCGCCAGCTCCGGGTTCGGGATCACATCGCCCATGCGATTATAATAGTACAGGCCGTTCTCATTTTCCAGCACGTCCAGGCCCGCCGCGCCAATCTTGCCGCTTTCCAGCCCGGCGATCAGTGCATCGCTGTCGATCAGCTTGCCGCGGGCGGTGTTGATGATGGTCACGCCCGGCTTCATGCTCTCAATTGCTTTGGTGTCGATGAGATGGTGATTTTCCTCCGTAGCGTTGGTGTGCAGAGTGATGACATCGCTTTCCGCCAGCAGGGTCTCCAGCGGCACATACTCGGCGATCTTCTTTACCTCATCGTTGGGGTACAGGTCGTAGGCCAGCAGGCGGCAGCCAAAGCCGGACAGATGCTGCAGCACCGTGCGGCCAATGCGGCCCGTACCGATCACACCCACGGTGCAGGTGGAAATATCGCGGCCGATTTTTCCCTGCAGGGAGTAGTCCTGCGCTTCGCCGCGCTTGAGGATGTGCCCTGCCTTGCGCAGGCTCATCAGCATGAGCATAATGGCAAAGTTTGCAACGCCGTTTGGCGGGTAGTCCACATTAGCCACCTTCATGCCCAGTTCCCGGGCCGTCTCGCGGTCTACGTGGTCATAGCCGATGGAACGGCAGCAGATGGACTTTACGCCCAGCTCGTGAAACCGCTTGACCATGGGCGCGCTCATATCACAGGGCGTTACCGACACGGCATCATAGCCCTTTGCCAGTTCAGCGTTTTCCAGCGTTGGATACTCCTGCGTAGAGCCAAACTCAACGTCCAGCTGCGGTGCCAGCCGCTGCGCGATGCCCAGCTCATCGTAGGGGCGCAGGGTGTAAAAAAAGACTTTTGTTGCCATAAAACTTCCCTCCCGGCTTATTTTGTACCTATTGTAGCACGTTCTGCACAGATGGATGCATTTTATTGCGTGAATTTTGTTCACCTTAAAAATGAGGATTCATCTCTCCATATGAATGCGCGCAAAACAGTTGTAAATTGTCGGAAAAGAGGGTATGATAAAGGAACTGAGAAGTATACATCACTGAAATATAAAAGGAGTGTGCCTTATGCGCGCTTATGAACGGCTTTTGAATTATGTCCGGGTGCATACCACCTCGGACGAAAACTCCGGTACGCACCCTTCCGCTGAACGGGAGTTTGACCTTGCCCGCCAGCTGGTGGATGAGATGAAGGCCCTTGGCATGGAGGATGCCCATGTGGACGAGCACTGCTACGTCTATGGCACCCTGCCTGCCACGCCCGGCTGTGAGGATCAACACGCTCTGGGCCTGATCGCCCACATGGACACTGCCGACGATGCCAGCGGTGAGAATGTGCAGCCCGTTGTGTGGGAAAACTACAACGGCGGCGACGTAACTCTGCCCGCTACCGGCATGGTGATGAAGCCCTCTGTGTTCCCCTTCCTTACTTCCATGAAGGGCGAGACCCTCATCACCTCAGACGGTACCACCCTGCTGGGTGCCGACGATAAGGCCGGTATTGCCGAAATTTTGACCGCTGTTGAGACCATTCAGGAAAAAGGCCTGCCCCACGGCAAGCTGTGTATCGCCTTTACTCCGGATGAAGAGATCGGCGAGGGTGCAGAGCTGTTCGATATTCCGGGCTTCGGTGCCGACTTTGCCTATACGGTGGACGGCGGCGATGCCGGCTCCATTGAGTACGAGAACTTCAACGCCGCTTCCGCCACCGTGACCATCCGCGGCTTCTCGGTGCACCCGGGCACCGCCAAGGACACCATGATCAACGCTTCCAATGTGGCCATGGAGTTCCATCAGGCGCTGCCCATCACCGCCCGCCCCGAAACGACCGAGGGCCGTCAGGGCTTCTACCACCTGTGCCAGATGTACGGCGATGTGACCACCGCAAAGCTGGGCTACATCCTGCGCGACCACGATGCCGCAAAGCTGCAGTTCAAGAAGGACAACATGCTGGATATTGCCGAATTTTTGAACGGAAAGTACGGCGAAGGCACCGTGACCGTGGAGATCAAGGACAGCTACCGCAACATGCTGGAAAAAATCAAGCCGCATTTCCACTTAGTAGAGACCGCCCGCAAGGCCACCCGCATGGCCGGGCTGGAACCGGAGGAAATTCCGGTGCGCGGCGGCACCGACGGTGCTATGCTGAGCTGGAAAGGCCTGCCCTGCCCCAATCTGGGCACCGGCGGCTTCAATTTCCACGGCGTATGCGAGTGCATCACCGCTGAGCGCATGGACCGCTGCACCGAGATCTTGCTGAACATCATAAAGCTGTACGCAGAGTAAATTCTATTTTTCAATATACAAAAAAGTGGGTGCTATTTTCGGATAGCACCCACTTTTGTTATACTCTGACGCTTATCTCTACAACTCCACTCGTGAAAATGCATTTGGAGCAGCCCTGCGGTTGCGTAGCAATGAAAGCCCCAGTGGGGCTTTCAAGCAGGCGAGCGGTCTGCGTTAGCAGATGGAAGGGATTCGCCCTGACAAGCGTCAGGGCTGCGACAAATGCGAAAAATAAAAATCAAATTCCACTGAACATGCCCAGAGTACAACAACGACGACCGCTGCCTGCGGCAGAAGCAGGGAGGAGTTGTTGGGGCCGTGGCCAGC
>OGRQ01002004.1_pt1 | contig 16486 bp, 7 predicted proteins | sample 1553521 | NCBI WGS metagenome assembly OGRQ01 (sample SAMEA2580088, study PRJEB22360) | human gut metagenome | biome: human gut; feature: human-associated habitat; material: faeces | place: Denmark | collected 2008/2010
GGCGGCCGTGGCGGGGTGCGCCAGGCTGTCGAGTTTGGCACGGGGGACGATGCGGATCTGTCCGCAGAGCGGTGTGGCGGCGGTAACCGCCCACAACGCCCCGCAGCAGAAGAGCATACGTGCTATCGTCGTTCCGCAGCGCATCGTCCGTTAGAGCCAGCCGTTGCCGTTTGCCGTTTTACGCACCGTGATGTTGAAATTGTGCGTCTCGCCCTTGCTCGAAGTGATGCTTGCCCTGGTCGTACCGGCCTTCAGCCCCCTGACCGTCAGTTTCGCACCCTCCATCGACGCCGTGGCGACCGCCGTGTCGGCGATGCTGACCGTGTAGGTCAGCGTTTCGCCGCCGAGGAAGTAGTTGGCCGGGATGGCCTTCACCTCTTTGCCCAGCGAGATGTAGAGGTTCGGGAACGAAACCTGCTTGCCGTTGCCGGAGACCGCATTGAGCAGCCTGGCCGCATTGACCTGGCCCGTGCCCATCTGGTTGCGGTAGTTGGCCAGCGTCAGCTGCATGGGCTGGTTCAGGCCGACGTCGGCGACGTAGCGGTAGTAGTTTTTCAGGCCGGTCATGTAGGAGTCGATCGGCGTGGTGGTTTGGTAGAGCAGTGCCTTGAACTCGTCGGCCGTGAAGTGGCGGCGGAGCTGTGCGGCGTACGAGAGCCCGAGCGCGGCGACGCCCGAAACGTGGGGGCAGGCCATCGAGGTGCCTTCCATGTAACCGTAGCCCGTTTCGCTGATGTCGTAGGGCAGCGTGGAGAGCACGCAGCCGATCTCGCCGCGTTTGTGGTTGTCGTCGAAGTACTCGTAGTAGTAGTCCTGGTCGCCGCCCGGGGCTGCGATCGTCGTGCCGGGGCCGTAGTTGGTATAGGTTGCGGGCGTATAGTCGGCAGCCGTGGCCGATACCGAGATGCAGTCCTCGGCAGCGCCCGGGAACCCGGCCTGCGGGGCGCTCTCGTTGCCGCCTGCGAAGATGGCAAGACCGCCTTCGATCGGGCCGTTGGGCGACCCGGCGTTATGCAGGAAGTAGTCGAGGGCGTCCTTTTCCAGCGGGGCGTTCGTCGCCCACTCCTCTTCGTCCTTGAAGCCCGGCGTCCCCCATTCGTAGCTGTTGGCGCTGCCCGAGACATAGCCCCAGCTGCACTGCAGGATGACGGCGCCGTTGTCGGCCGCGTATTTGATGGCCCGGACGGTCGCCAGCGAGTTGCTGACCGTGTTGCCCGAGAATATCTGGCAGCTCATGATCTTCACGCCCGGGATGTCGCCGTTGCCGCCGGCGATCGAGCTGATGCCGATGCCGTTGTTGTTCTGCGCGGCGATTACGCCCGCTACGTGCGTGCCGTGCCCCGTGTCGTTGATGTCATCCCATGAGATGACGCCCGTCTCGAATACGAAATTGTAGCCGTAGACGTCGCCTTTGTAGCCGTTGCCGTCGTTGTCCTGCTTCGAGCGGTAAACCTCGCCTTCGTTGACCCACATGCTGTTCTTCAGGTCGGGGTGTTCGACCATGACGCCTTCGTCGAGCACGGCGACGATGATCGACTTGTCGCCCGTCGAGGATTTCCACGCCTCTTCGCACTGCACGTCGGCATCGACGATCGACTTCTCGCCGAACAGGTTGCCGCGGTTGATCAGGTGCCACTGCATCGGCAGCAGCTCGTCGTTGAAGGGATAGCCCGTATCCCCGGCGGCACGGGTCGCACGCTGCATGGCGGCGAGGGCCTCGCGGGTGAGAGGCATCGCCTTCTTGCCGGCGTTGTAGGCACGGCGGATCGTGCGGTTGAGGTTCACGTGCTGGACTTCGCCCAGGGCCGAAAGTTTCTCGGCGACCTGCTCGGCGGAGTAGTCGTCGCCGAAGCGTACGACGTACCACAGGTGCAGCTCCGATTCGCGGGTGCGCTCCTCGTTGCGGCCGTCTACGGGGAAGACGCGTTCGATCTGGTAGCCGCCCACGATGTCGAGAACCTCGTCGACCGAAAGGATGCCCGAGCGGGTGGCGGGGCCGCCGCTGCGGGTCGCTGCGGCCGCCTTGTCGAGTATCTCGCTCACGTAAGGCGAAAATTTGACGAGTATCTCCCCCGACTTGTGCTCGACAGGGGTGTCCTGTCCGGTGCCGGGCGTCGGGAGCTCCTCGTTGGTGCAGGCGGTAAATGCCAGGAATGCAATGGCAAAAATGCCGTATAAATAGTTTTTCATCGTCTTGATTATTTGGTCGTATCCTCGTCTTCCTCTTCTGCGCCGGGGTCTTTCTTGTACCCCTCGTAGAATTCGTAGTAATAGTTCAGGTTGGCGGGTTCGTTGCCGAATCCGGCCGATGCGCCCGTCGCATCCTTGCCTTCCTGCGTGAACACGAGCTGGAAGGGTGACCACCAGTCGAGGGCGGGGTGGTAAAGCAGCCAGTCGGGCAGTTCGCCGGTCAGGCGGTTGAGGTTGATGGCGAAGCGCTTGGTGTGCGGCATCACCTTCGGGGTGCCGATCAGCGCGCGGGGCAGCGTGTCGGCGTCGATGATGTCCTGCTCGGTGTATTTCTCCCAGTCGTCCATCTTGGGCAGCGGCCCCTGCAGGTAGTTGACCGAGAGCTGCAGCGTGTCGAGATCCCATTCGATCATGCGGCGCGGGAATCCTTCTTCATCGACGAGGCCGCCGTAGTTGGTTTCGACGGTGTTGCTCAGGTCGTAGATGTTCCTGCGCGTGTTGGCGCCCATGAGCAACGTCCGCAGTTTTGGGAAGTTGGTCGGGTTGATCTCGTCGGGAATCTTCTGGAAGTTGTTGCTGCTCAGGTCGAGGAACTCGAGGTTCTTGAGCGCCGTGAAGTTCTTGTCCAGCGAAACCAGCCCGTAGGCGGCGATGGTGAGGCGTTTGAGCTGCGTGAGTTTGGTGATGTACTCGCCGGTGGTGAGGTCTTTCAGGAAGGCGTTGACGTTGCTGTAGAAGTTCAGCTCGTCGGCGGCCGTCAGGTACTGCACTTCGAAAGGCAGCTCTTCCTTGGTGTCGAACATGAAGAACCGGGCGTATTTCACGCGGCCGTTCTTCTCGGGCGTGTAACCCGCCATGCCCTCCTCCCAAAGGGTGACGTCGTCCCAGTTGTCCATGCGTTCGCCGTTCTCCCACGAACTGTTGGTTCCGAGCGTGCGTGCGATGGCCAGCAGGGCGATCGAGTCGCCGCTGCGGGTGTTCTCCTCGATGGGTTCGGCGGCGCCCTGCGTGACGAGCAGGTTGTCCTGGCGGGCGAGTTCCACCTCGCGTTTGGGCTTGAACACCACGTCGGCGATACGCTCGTTGGGCTGGGAGTTGATGCTCCAGTTGAAGCGTACGGTCACCTCGCGCGGGCGGATGCCGCGGTCGAGTTCGACCTTATAGCTGTCGAATTTGAGCCAGCTTTCGGCCGAGGTGGGGACTTCGACGGCGAAGTCGACGTTGGTCTTGACCTTCACGTCGAAATAACGGGTGCCGAAGGCCGAGAAGTTGGCTACGGAAACCTCTTTCTCCCCGAGCGTGATGGCGTAGTCGAAGCCCTGCTGGTCGATGGTGATCTCCTTCTTGTCCCAGGTGTTCTGTTCCTGGATGCGCACCACGCCGCGGCGGGGCGAGTCGGTCAGCGCCGAGTCGATGAGGATCCTGCACTCGGTGGTGCCGCGGCCGTTGGCCGGCGAAATGGAAATCCACGGTTCGTCGGTGGTGGCGACCCAATCCCCCGATGCCGATACTTTGATTTTGTGGCTTCCCCCTGCGGCTTCGGCCTTGATGGCGTCGCTGTCGAGTCCGAACGCGACGTTCTTGTCGGCGTCGGAGCAACTGCATAATGCGATCGAGCAGAGGATGACCGGTATGTAATTCAGTATTTTCATTGTCGTTTCTCCTTAGGTGTTATTCGAGCATTTTGTCGCAGTTCAGGATGTTCTGGGTCTTGTCGTAGATCAGGTTGTAGACACCCTGCTGCCAGTAGTAGCAGACGGCCGAGGCATCGAACGTGATGTTGGGGTTGTCGCTGATGTCGAGGTGGTAGATCAGGTAGGAGATCGTGTCCTCGATCTTGCGCAGGTCGTTCGAACCGATGTAGAACCCGCGCAGGCCCGTGTGCTGGTAGAGCCCCGTGGGCCATTCGCGCAGGCAGCGCTTACCCTCGGCATCGCGCTGGCCGCGGATGGCGTAGACGGTCAGCCCGGCGCAGTTGAGCGGCCCGAACGGGAACTTGTCGAACGAGTTGTACGAAATATCCAGCCCGTAAAGGTAGGGCAGCTGCTCGGCCGTGAAATCCTTGGACAGGGTCTTCAGTTTGTTGTAGGTCAGGTCGAGCGATATGAGCGCCGTCGAGTTCTTGCCGCTGAAGCTGCCTTCGGGGATTTCGTCGATGCTGCAACCGCGCAGGATGATGTAGGAAATCAGCGAATTGGTCGTGCCGAGGCATTTGGGGAACTTCGTCAGCCCGGGGTTTGCCGCCAGGGAGAGCGTCTCGACCCGCAGGCCCTTGTATTTGCCCTCCTCTTCGCCTTCGAAGCCGTCGATCTCGTTGTAGGAGAAATCCACCGATTTCATGACGTACTTGGACTTGGCAGAGAAGATGTTGGGAACTTTCTTGAGCTTGTTGTAGGTCACCGAGAAGGTCTCCGTGTCGTCCGTACCGCAGAAGATGCCGTCGCTGTTGGCCGGGAGCGACGTGATGTTGTTGTGGTCGAGGTAGAGCTGCATGGGTGCGACCTCTTTGCCCAGCGGGTGGAGCGTTTCGATCTGGTTCTTGGACAGGTCGAGCAGGCTGATCTTCTTCAGGTTGCTGAACGACTCGGGTATCTCCCTGAGGTTGTTGTTGGTCGCATAGAGGATCTGGAGCTTCTCCTTCGACGGGCCGTTGGCGATGGCGTCGAGCCCCTTGTACAGCTCTTCGGCCGACCACTGGGCATTGTTGGAGATGTTGACCGAAACGAGCTCGGGCATCTGCGCGATCTCCACCGGGAAGCGGGTCATCTTCGGGCAGTTGTAGATCTCCAGGTCGGTCAGCGACTTGAGGTTGGCCACTTCGGCGGGTATCTCCTCCAGTTCGCCGTTGGCGATGTTGAGGTACTCGAGCTTTTCGAGTTTGCCGATGGCCGGGTCGATCGACTTGAGCCCGTTGGTGAGCTTGCCGTGAACGACGTCGTAGGGACGGATATTGTTCTGGAGGCCGGTTTTGCGGTCGATGATCTGATCCTCGGTGAAATTCTTGTAGAGCGACGTGGCCGGGATCGAGATGCCGTGCTCGGCAAGGGCCCGGGCGATCGGCTCGGACGTCTGGGTCGGGATATGGATCAGCGAGAGGAACTCCTTGTGGCGCTCCATGCGGGTGCGGTTGCGCTCGGAGAGGCTCTTGTCGTGTGCCAGCGAGGGGTCGTATTCGAGCAGGTTGCCGTCGTTGTGCGTGCCCAGATACAACTCGACGAGCTCCGAGAGCTGGCCGATGGCTGCCGGCAGGTGCCCGCGGAAGCCGAACTCGCCGATGGTGATCTTCGCCACGCGGCCGTTGGAATGCACCTCCACGCCCGGCTGGTTGCCCCACAGGTCGGGATCCTTATTGAAATCCCAGTTGGCGCCGGTGGCATAGTTCTCGCCCCTGTAAGACCAGTGCTCCCCGTCGAGCGCCTTCCAGATTTCGTAAAGCGCGTAGTAGTCGCGGATGTACTCGTCGGCCTCGTAGAGCGTGACGCCGACCTTGGCCTCGGTGGTCTTGTTGTCCTCGATGGTGAAATCCAGGTTCTTGGGGCGCTTGTTGGTCTCCAGCAGGACTTTATTCTTGTCGTAGGCCTGGTATCTCTCCAGGCTGTAATCGCCCGCCTTGAGCGAGAGCAGCGTGTCGCATTCGAGCGAGGAGGTCTGGTAGCCGTCCTCGATGTCCTCGGGGGCCCCGTCCTCGCGGTCGTCCTTGAAGTGGATCGAGAACTTCGCGGGGAGTTTTTCGAACGTGGTGAGCTCGTTGGTCGTCTTATGTTTTACGGTCAGGTCGAGGAACGCGATCTCGTCGAAGGTATACTGCCGTTCGGCGGCACGCGTCACCACGGGCGTCTCGGTGAAGTCCGACAAGTCCTTGGAGATCGAGAAACGTACCGTGCCGCGCGGCTCCACGTCGACCGTCAGGTCGTGCGAAACGAGACCGCCGGGCACGATGTCGAGCCTCTCTTCGCCCGGCATGCCGTTGTAGATCAGTTCGTCGTCGGCATTGAAAAGCGAGAAGGTGATGAGCTGGTATTGTCCTGCCAGCAGCCGGAGCTTCTCGCTGCGCAGCCCGAATTCGGCGCTCTCCTTGTCGGGGGCCGAGAGCGTCAGCGACTGGGTGATGGTCGTGCCGTCGTAATAGAGCGAGACCTGCACCTTGCTGGCTTCGGAAAGGTAGTCGAGCTGGGGTTTCTGGGCCCGGCTCACGGCGTCGTAGGACGCCTCCTTGTGTAGTTTGAACTGAACGTATCCGTAATCGCGGTCGCGGTTGTCGATGCCGTCGTCGTCGGAGCATCCGCCGAGGAAGGCCGTGGCCAGTGCGAGGAGTGCCGCTACGGAAAATTTAAAAAGTTTCATATCTAAAAACCTGGTCTGTATGTTCTCCATAAATTGTAGTCGTATCGAACAGGGCCCCTGCCCCTTCGGAGAGGGGCCCTGAATCATTGGGGTCAGATGTTGAGCGTGCAGATAATCACCATTACCACGTTCCAGTTGGCTCCGTAGAGGAACATGACGCCCTCCGCGGCGGTCTGAGAGTCCATGTTGACGTAGATCTGGGTCGGGCCGTAGGATTCGGCCGTAAGCCAGCTTTCCGCATCGCCCTGGGCCATGAAGCTCGAGTAGGTCGGGACGTTCATCGCGGCGTTCGTGGTTTCTCCCTCGTAGGTCAGGTGATAGATCGGGGCGCCGTACTCCGCATACTGTTCATAGTATTCGCCCGAGGTGATCTCTTCGAGGGTTGCGCCGGTGACGTATTCGGGATATGCGAACCCGATGTCCGTGCCGCCGATGTCCGCATTGGGATCGTAGAGGCAGTTGACGGCCGCGATGTTGCCCTCGGCATCGTAGAAGACGATGTAGCCTTCGTCCTCGCGGTCCATGTCGATGATGGCCCCGCCTTCGACGCGACGTACCGAGAGCCAGTTCTCCTCGTCCGACAGCGGCTGGCAGTCGGCGTCGTAGCATTTATAGCCGGTGAAGTCGCGTTCGAATGTCAGCGTGGCTTCGGGGTCGTTCGACCAGGCCTTGGTGTAGGTCAGTTTGTAGGCGTCGTCGACTTCGAGCTCGCGGAGCGACCAGTGGGTCGAGGGGAGTTTCTCGAACATGGTGCCGATCTCCGCCATGCCGTCGGGGTTGGCAGCCTGGATCGGGCCGGGGCTGGCCAGCTGCGTCAGCGTAGCGAAGACATAGGGCTGGTACTCTTCCTTGATGTCGTAGTCGAAGAGTTCGTTGGGGTCGGAGACCGCCATCGAAGCGGGGAGCACGATGATCCGTGCCGTGCGGGCATCGCCCTGGTTGACCTCCGTGCCGACGGTGAAGCTCCGATCCATGATGACCAGCTCGTCGTCCCAGGCGCTTTCCTCGACGATGACCCATTTGGTGTCGGCTTCGTCGCCGCTGAGGCTCGTTCCGCCCCAGGGGTCGGAGACTTCGGCGATGACGTAGATCCTCGCGCCCTCGATGCCCTTGACCGAACCGCGTGCGGTGCCGGGTGACCAGTCGCCGTTCATGTTGTTGTAGATCTCGGCTGCGGCGTTGAACTTGAGTTCCTTGTCGAGCGTGACGTCGAAAATGTCGCGGCAGGAGGGGATTGTGATCGGAATCTCGACCTTCGCGTCGAGGTTGAACTTGTCGATGAACACCAGTTTGTCCTGCGCCCCGTCGAGCGGATAGGCCGACGGGTTGCCCTGGATGCGGATTTCGACTTTCGTGCCGGGTTTCCCGACCGTCACCGACGGGGTGGATACCCACTCCGGCAACTCATTGATCGCCCAGTCGTAATTGGCCTCGACCAGGATCGGCATCGAGAAATCGGTGCGTCCCTCGGGCCAGGTCAGGTCGATGCTTTCGGCCTCCCCTTCGTTATAGGAGTAGGTGAGGCCGGTTTCGCTGTCGCCGTATTCGAAGTCGCCGTACTCGTCGAGCTTGCACGTGCGGAGGCTGAAGCCGCGTTCGAGCGTACCGCGCGTGATCGTGGCGATGACCTTGCTCTGGCCGCCCATCTTGAGGGTTACCTCGCAGACGCGCGTGTCGTCGAACTCATCGAGCTCGGCCACGCCGATTACGATCCGCGATGCGCCCGCACTGCCGCGCAGCGTCCAGACTTTCTGTGTTTCGTCCTGTATCCAGAACCATGCGGCGGTGGCCGTCGGGACGCTCACCTCCCAGTTCTGGTTGGGCTCTATCTCGAGCGTGTAGGTGCCGCCGGCTTCGATGGTCGCCGAAACCGCCTCGGGGAAGTTGGGGCTGGGGAGCTTCGTATCCTCATCCGAATCGGAACACGAAGCGGCCGCCAGACATGCTCCGGCGAGCAGCGACATCACCAAGTGTAAATAATGTCTTTTCATATTTCGTTTCTTTATTTACGTTATGATTTAGAGCGATCCGGATGCTATGACGCCTCCCGGGAGCATGCCTTCTTCCCGCTGGAGCCGTTCGGCCTCCTCGTCGCTGACCCATTCGATGATGTTGTAGAAGTGGCCTACCGTACCGACGTTGACACCCATGTCTTCGACATGCACCTTGATCCACAGCGTTACGAAATGCTGGCAGCTGTTGAAATAGGAGTTGTAGAGCGGGCTGTTGGTGACGAGAATCTTGTTGTCGCCGAGGATCTGGCCGAAGACCGAGGCCTCGTCGGCCAGCACCTGGTTCTTGTCCATGGTCACCAGCGGTTCGATGGGGTCGCCCGGGTCGAGGCGGATCGTGACGTCGTAGCCCGAGAAGAGCCAGTCGTGCAGGATAATCATGTTCTCTTCGGTGGGGTGCTTCTCGGTGCGGATGAGGCGCTGGATGCTCTTGTTTTCCACGCCGGGGTAGCTGTTGAGGAACGTCGAGGTCACCACGCACCAGCCCGTGAATTCGTTGATGTCGTAGGGGCAGCTTTTCTGCATGACGACCTTCGTCCGGTCGTGGTAGAGATCCCATTTCAGCTGCTCGGGCATGACCAGTTTGAGGATGAAGCCCAGCGAGTCGGTATCTTCGATGTTGTCGTACAACCCGCGCACCTGTACGTCGGCCTTGCGCGAACCGGCCTTTATGGTGATGGTGTTCGACAGGAGGCGGTAGTGCTTCCCCTCGACGGCATTGCTGCCCTGGTCGATGATCTCCACGCCGAATGTGCGGTCGTAATCGCACGCGACGGTCGAGGAGACCGGTACCGAGAAATAGTCTTGGTCTTGGAGTACGGCGTAGGTGGCCAAGGTATCGGCGAACAGCACGTACTCCGCGTCGGAGTAGGTCTTATATTCCTCCTTGCAACCCGTTGCGAGGGCGGCCAGGAGTCCCGTTGCAAACAAAACCGTGATAATTCGTTTCATTGTCTCTCTTCTATTCGTTGTTGCTATCTGTTGCTTTCGTTCGGGAGTATCTCCGAACCGGGGGCTTCCAGCTCGTGCTGCGGGATCGGCCATACGAAAAGCGGGTTGTCGGCTTCGATCTTGAGCGAGCTGCCTTCGGCCTGGGAATTGGCCTGCGGCTTACGCTCGAAGCCCTTGTGCCAGCGTTTGAGGTCGTGCAGGCGGAAACCCTCCATGTAGAGTTCGCGCAGGCGCTCGTCGGAGATGGTCTGCAACCAGTTGTCCTTCGTGACGTTGATCGTACCGCCCGATTTGTAGCGCATCTTGCGCAGCGTCGAGAGGTCGTTGCCGGCCTTCGAAAAATCGTTCTTTTGGCAGTAGGCCTCGGCGCGGATCAGGTACTGCTCCGCCAGGCGGAACGGCTTGGGCATCGAGACATGGTAGATCTGGTTGGCGATCAGGTTGCGGTTGCCGTAGTATTTGACCAGCAGCGGCCAGCTCAGCCCGTGGGCATAACCGGTCTCGGTCTGGTAGAAGTAGCCCGAATAGCGCAGGTCGGCATCGTCGTAGAGATCCAGGGCAGCCTGGCCGGGGACATAGTCGGGATAGAAATAGGTGTAGTCCTTGTTGAAGTTGAGGAACACCGTGCCGAGCGCCCCGCCGTAGGAGGTGTCGGTGAAGCCGATGCGCCAGATGACCTCGTATCCCAGGTCGTACGCCCACATGTAGTCGAAATAGGTGTAGTCGGAGGTGTAGTTGGTCTTGGCATCGGAGAGCTGGAAGGTGGCCTTTTTTTCGTCGATCAGGGTGCTCGAATATTCGATCGCCGTGTCCCAGTCCTGCATGTAGAGCGCAACGCGGGCGTGCAGCGCCTCGGCCGAGGCCGAGGTCATGTAGACGTTGCCGTAGGCGTCGTTCTCCTTGTCGAGGCGTTTCTCGGCCTCGGCTAGGTCGTCGAGTACGAACTGGTACGAGTCGTAGAGCGATGCGCGGCGGGCCGCCTCGGGCGTAAAGTATTTCGTGCGCAGCACGACGCCCAGTTCCGATTGGGCCGTGTCCGGCTCATAGGCCTTGCAGAAGGTCTTGAGCAGCTCGGTATAGCAGAGCGCACGCACGGCGTAGACCTCGCCCGTGTACTGCTCGAGCTTCTCGATGTTGGTGTCGCTGATTTCGTTGGCCATCACCTCGTCGATGCGGTCGAGGTAGAAATTGCAGTTGCCGATCACCTTGTAGAGGGCGGCGTAAACCGCTTCGAGCTGCAGGTCGGTCGGGCGTATGTCCCAGCGCCAGAACGAGCCGTAGGTATTGGTATTGCCTTCGACGGCATAGACCAGGTCGGCCTGGATGTCGGGCAGCAGGGTGAGGTAGCCGCTGTAAAGCGCGTTGCTCTTGAGCGAGGCGTAGATGCCGGTGAGCGTCTGCTCGGCGTCGGCGAAGGTGCGCATGGCCTCCTTCTCCGGGATGGACGAACCGGGGTACTTGTCCAGGCACGAGGTGGTGCTGACAAGTATCGCGAAGGCCGAAAGGTAGAATTTTATATTGCGTAACATGTTCATAGTCCCTGATTAGAATGTTAAGTCGAGTCCGAAGGTGAATTGGCGAGCCATCGGATACTGTGCCTGGTACATATTGCTCGACCCTTCGGGATCGAGGCCCGTGAATTTGGTGAAGGTGAAGAGGTTCTGGGCCTGGGCGTAGATCTTCACGCCGCTGATGAAGCGTGTCTTACGCAGCCACTCCTGCGGGAAGGAATAACTCAGCATGAGGTTCTTCAGGCGCAGGAACGAAGCGTCCTCCAGCAGGCGGTCGTCGAACTCGGTGTAGACGCCGTGGCGCGGGATGTCGGTGATGTCGCCGGGTTTCTTCCAGCGGTTGAGCAGGCGCTTGGACTGGTTGTAGGAGGCGAATCGGCCGTTCGACTCGTCGAAATAACGGTCGTTGTTGATCATCCAGCGGTCGGCGACCCAGCTGAACTGTGCCGACAGCGAAAGTCCCTTCCAGGCCAGCGTCGTGCCGAAGCCGCCCTGCCAGGGCGCCACGTAGCTCTTGCCGACCATGACCTTGTCCTCGTCGCGGAGCTCGGTGGTCAGCTCGCCCTCCTTGGTGTACCACAGCGCGTCGCCGTTGGCGGGGTTGACGCCTGCGAACCGGTTGAGGTAGAACTCGCCGAAGGAGTGCCCCACGACCAGTTTGGTATTGGTGCTCGAAAGCTCGTATTCGCTGACCCCGCTGTAGAGCTTGGTCATCTTGTTCCTGTTGTAGGAGACGTTGGCGTTCACGCTCCACACGAAATCCTTGTGCTGGATGACGTCGGCGGCCAGGCTCACCTCGACGCCGCGGTTGGTCATGTCGCCCACGTTGTCCCAGCGGAAGCCGAAGCCGTTGGAGGTGGTGTAGGAAACGGGAACCTCCATGAGCATGGCGCTGTTCTTCTTGTGGTAGAGTTCGACGTCCACGTTCAGGCGGTTCCAGAAGCCCAGGTGCATGGCCAGGTTGGTGATCCACAGCTTCTCCCACTGCAGGTCTTCGTTGCCCGGCTGCGAGGGGGCGATGCCGGCGTCGCCGTAGTAGTTCAGGCCGCCGCTCACGAGCGCCATGTGTTCGTAGTTGGGGATCGACGAGTTACCCGAGGTGCCCGTGCTGAAGGCGATCTGCGCGTTGGTGAGCCAGCGGCGCGAGTTCTCCATGAATTTCTCGTTGCGCAGGTTCCACATCATGCCCACTGAGCCGAACGCAGCCCAGCGTCCCGAGGTGCCGAAGCGCGAGGAGCCGTCGGTACGGACGGAGAAGTCGACGTAGTAACGGTCGGCGTAGTTGTATTCGCCGCGCGCGAAGAACGACAGGAAGGCGTAGTTGTCGTCGGTGACGTCGCTCCACGACGTGGCTCGCGTCCCCGACGAGATGTTGACCAGCTTGTCGTTGTTCTGGCCGCGGGTCGCCAGCGTGAACTCCTCGTAGCTGTAATCGACGCCCTCCTGGCCCAACAGGAAGTTGAACGAGTGTCCGCCGTCGAGCGAGAAGCGGTAGTTGATCGTATTGGTGATGGAAAGGCTCATGCCGTCGGTCGAGTAACGCTGCGCCGTGCCCGAGCCCAGGTTGGGCGGGTAGTTGGGGTAGGAGGCGCCGAAGCCCGTCGTGTGCGAATAGTCCACGCCGAACTGCGAGCGGATGGTGAGCCCCTCGATGGGGGTGGCCTCGGCGAAGAGCGTCGAGATCACCTTGTATTTTTTATAGGAGATCTTGTTGTTGGCCAGCCATTCAAGCGGGTTTTGGCCTTCGCCCTTCCAGGTGCCGTCCTTGATCGAGGCGAGCGAGCCGTCGGGGCGGTGGGGGTTCCAGTAGGGCATCATGAAACGTGCGGCCGAGATGGGGGTCACGAGCGTATATTCGCCCGACTCGGCGCGTTCGATGGTCTGGTAGTTCATCATCGTGTTGGTGCCGAGCTTGAGCCACTTGGCTGCCTGTTGTTCGACGTTGGCGCGGAGCGAGAAGCGCTCGAAGGCCGAACCTGCGGCAATGCCCTCCTGGTTGTAGTAGCCGCCCGAGACGTAGTAATTGGTCTTGTCGGTGGCCCCCGAAACCGAGAGCTCGTAGTTCTGGAGCAGGGCGGCATCGTTGAACACCTCGTCGAGCCAGTTGACGTTGGTCTTGCCCAGGACGTTGTAGTTCTTGCCGTCGGTGAACCCGATCTCCTTCTCGTACCGGATGCGTTCGTCGGTGTCCATCAGATCCCAGTTGCCGTAGGCGATCTGCGAGAAACCGAGCTGCATGCGGTAGTTGATCTTCGCCCGCTCGGCCATGCGCCCGCGCTTGGTCGTGATGACGATCACGCCGTTGGCCGCGCGCGCACCATATATAGAGGTGGAGGAGGCGTCCTTGAGCACCGAGATGCTCTCGATGTCGGCCGGGTTGATGGCGTTGAAGTCGGAACTGGCGATGGCGACCCCGTCGAGGATGTAGAGCGGCGAGGTACCCGAGTTGATCGAGTTCATGCCCCGGATCATCATCGTTGCCGACGTGCTCGGCTCACCCGAATTGGAAAGTACCGTCAGTCCGGGAACCTGTCCCTGGATGGCCTGATCGAACGCCGCCGTAGGGGTGTTCTCGACCTTTTCGGCCTTGACGGTCGATACCGATCCGGCGATGGTGCCCTTCTTGCGGACACCGTAAGCGATGACCACCACGTCGTCGAGCGCCTGTGCCTCGCTCTCGAGGGAGACGTTGTAGGTCAGCGAGGCGCTGCCGCCCGGAACCGTAAAGGTGGCGGGCTTGTAGCCGATGTACTGGAAGGTGAGCGTCGTCCCTGCGGCGACGCTGATCGAGTAGCTTCCGTCCGCAAGGGTGCTCACCCCGCTGGTGGCCCCGGAAATCACGTTGACCCCGATGAGGGGTTGCTTGTCATCCGCCGAGGTGACGATGCCTCTGACGGTCACATTTCCCCCCCCCTGAGCTACGGACATCGCCGGCAAGGCACATAGGAAAAATGCAAGAATGTTGAGTAGAAGTTTCGTTTTTTGCATAAGTAAATGATACTGTCTTACGCGACAAAGAAAAATAATTAAAACGAATTTGCCAAATGTTCAAAATAGATGAAATGTAAGCAGGAGTGTTCGGAAAGGGTCTTTCCGGCCCTCTTTTCAGGGCGAAAACAGGTGCTATAAGACTAAATATAAATAACTTAACATTTTGTTTTAACCCGAAGAACCATTGTTGAACACGGGTTAAAATATTTTTATAAAAACGAAAATAAAATTCAATATGTTTTGAATATTTTGGGGTTTCGGGCGAAAAAATACCCTCCGGTACGGTTTGATATGCGGTGAGTTTCCGGACGTAGGTGCTTCTGGATACCTTATTTTTTAATATTATTTAATATATACCAACCTGCGGGGTGGTTTTTTGAAAAAATATAAAAAATATAAAAATATTTTTCGCCGGAGGGGACGAACTTCCCCGAAAACCTGAGGAGATAACAATTTTCCGGCAATCGGTGGTGTACGGAGGAAATACGCGAAACCCCGTAAAGAGTTCTCAAAGGGGATTTTATCGGGGGCGATTAGGCTGAAACGGGAAGTAAAGTAAAGGATGCGCAGTTTTTTGGTGTGTTATGCTTACAGATTGTAAGTGATATGCCGTGATTTCATTTTAATACATAACATCAACCCCTATTTGCGCCCGCGGGTCAATGCTTTGGTCGGCGGCGGGTTGTAGCCCCCGTGCATCGCTGCCGTGGGCAACCCGCGGTGCGTCACGGCCGTGGTCTGTTCCGGCGGGTCACTGCCCCTTCCCGCCCCGGAAGCGGGCGCGGTACTGACTGGGGCTGAGCCGTTCGCGGAGGCGGAAAAAGAGCGAGAAGGCGCTCACGCTTTCGAAGCCGAGCGCATAGGCTATTTCCGAGATGCTGTGGGCTGTCGTCGCGAGCAGTTCCCGGGCCTTGTTGAGCCGCATCGTGTGCTGGTATTGCGCCGGCGCCATCCCCACGTATTCGCGGAAGACGCGGCGGAACCACGTGTAGCCCATGCCCACTTCGCGGGCGATCTGTTCGGGCGAGCGGTTGCGGCCGAAGTCTGTGCGCATGATGGCTTTCGCGCGGTTGATCTTCTCGACGACGGGGTTGTCGGAGTAGAGCAGGTTGCTGTGCTTGAAGAGCACCGACCCCAGGATGTGGAGCACGATGCTCGAAATAAGCGGCTGGAATCCCACGCGCTCCTCCTCGACCGTGCCGATGATCTCGCGGTAGCACCGCTCGATGCCGCCGCTGCACCCGATCCGCAGCAGGGGGCGCCGGCGGCAGAGGAACCCCTGCTGTTCCAGGCGGTCGATATTGGCGCCGCGGAAGCCGACCCACCACTCCGTCCATCCGGTGCCGGGGTCGGGCGAGTAGGAGTGCCATTCGTTGGGGAAGAGCAGGAGCATGGTGCCCGCCTCGACCGTCTGCGAGGGGCAGGATGCCGATTCGAAGCGCCCCCGCCCGGCGGTGATGTAGACCAGCTGGTATTCGTCGAGCGTGCGGCCGCTGCCTTTGTAAAACAGGTAGTGCTCGGGATGTTCCGAGACGGGGTAGGGCGTCCCGGGCGGGACGTGCTGGTGCCCGGCCGTGGTGCAGACGATGCCCCACTGCTCGTCGCGCGGGGAGACTGGCAGGTAGTGAAGGATGCTCAGCGGCCGGTCGTCCATAGTGTCAAATCTATATATAGTTTGTCAAAACCATCAACAAAGGTAGGGAAAAGATTGTATAGTTTTGCATCAGTAACCTAAAACTTTCCGTGATGAACCGTTATTTCGTCGGTGTCGATCTCGGTGCCACGAGCGGCCGTGTCATTCTCGCCACGCTCTGCGGCGACGGCATCGCCCTCGAAGTTCTGCACCGCTTCCCGAACCGCCTGCTTTCGATCGGCGGCAAATATTATTGGAACATCTACTCCCTCTATGAGGAAATCCTGCACGGCCTGACGCTGGCCGGGCAGCGAAGGCTTCGGGTCGATTCGATCGGTATCGACACGTGGGGCGTCGACATGGCCTGCGTGGCGGCCGACGGTACGCTGGCCGGGCTTCCGAGGGCTTACCGCGATCCCTATACCAACGGGGTTCCCGAGGAGTTCTTTCGGAAAATACCCCGGCAAGAAGTGTACCGCCGCACGGGTATCCAGATCATGAATTTCAATTCGCTCTTCCAGCTCCGTGCCGCACGCGGGGAGGGGATGTCGGCGCTGGAAAATGCCGCGTCGGTGCTTTTCATGCCTGACGCGCTGTCGTACCTGCTCACCGGCGAGAAGGTATGCGAGTATACGATCCTCTCGACGTCGCAGTTCATGGAGCCCCGCACGCGGGAGATCGACGGCGCACTGCTGCGCGAGGCGGGCGTCGATCCCGCGCTTTTCCCGCGGGTGGTGATGCCCGGCCGGAGGATCGGGGTGCTTTGCGACGCCGTAGCCCGGCAGACCGGGCTGGGGGCGGTGCCCGTGGTGGCCGTCGCGGGGCACGATACGGCTTTTGGCCCGCGCCCTCGG
>OGRQ01002038.1_pt1 | contig 16254 bp, 11 predicted proteins | sample 1553521 | NCBI WGS metagenome assembly OGRQ01 (sample SAMEA2580088, study PRJEB22360) | human gut metagenome | biome: human gut; feature: human-associated habitat; material: faeces | place: Denmark | collected 2008/2010
CGCCCTTGCAACAGTCCGCAGGACTGTTGCAGCCCGGCGGGACGCAAAGCGCCGGACACGGGCTGTTCGAATCCCACCTTGCAGCCCTTGCATAGTTTGCCGCAAAAATAATAAGCAGCACCCCTCAAGGTGCTGCTTTTGGCGCAGACGCGCGGACTCTCCCGCGCCCTAAAAATGCCCCACCGGGGCATTTTTGCCCGGCGGGACGCAAAGCGCCGGGCGCGGACTGTTCGAATCCCACCTTGCAGCCCTTGCATAGTTTGCCGCAAAAATAAAAAGCAGCGCCCCGCAAGGTGCTGCTTTTGGCGCAGACGGTGGGATTCGAACCCACGTGACATTGCTGTTAAATTGATTTCGAGTTAATCTTTGAAAAGGCAATATGGTGATAACCAAGGCTGATACAGGCTGTTTTGTCCGCTGATTTTGGGCGATGTTTGTGGAGAAAGCACGGATAAACTGGCAAAAAACAATGTAGGTACGAAAAGAAACAAAAACGCCCGTTTTGGGGCAAAAATGGCAACTTTTTGGGAGAAATGCAAGATAAGATGCAAGATAAGCCCTGCCCCAAAAGCCGGATAATGGTGCAGGTTTGCGGACACGAATGAGAAAAAATGCAAGAAGCAAAAAATTGAAGTAGTGATTTTTCGGGTTCCACTTTAGAAACAAGGAGAACCCGAAATGAAGAAAGAAACTGTAAGCAACGACTCTTTGAAAGAAAAAATCGAAGAAATCCTAACGCCCTATCCGGACCCGATGAGCCGCAACGATTTCCGCATCGTATGCCATATCGGAACACGAACCTCGCTTTATCTCCTGCAAAGCGGACTTGTTCCCTGCAAAAACAACGGAAAGAAAACGCGCTGCTATAAAATCGCCAAGAAAGATGTTGCCGAGTATCTCTACCGCCGAGAGTCCGACCCGATGCGCTACACCCCGCCCAGCGGGTGGTATTACAACTACCCCAAACACAAGAAACCTGCCGCATCGTTGGAGCGCAAGCTGAACTATAAGGGCGAGGAACGGCTGCTGGCCAAAGAGTGGTACGAGCAGCAGTTAGCAAATTACCCGGATGTACTGACCGTTGCGCAAGTCTGCGAGGTGACAGGCTACCAACGCCACACCATTCTGAAATGGTGCAGCAAGGGCTTGCTGAAAACCATCCTGCAGACACCCAAGTATATGATTCCCAAGGTATGGCTGCTGGAATTTGTGACGTCCGATTTTTTCAACGAGATCAGCCGAAAATGTGGAAAACACTATGCCGCTATCAAGGAAATCAGTGCTTCAGGCAAGAGCAGATGATTCGCTCGTTCATCATAATGCGTCCCGTTCAATTTTCCAGTCGCTGACTGGAAAATCAGGTGGTTGAGATATACAAGACATTTTTCAATTAAAGAATATAGTCGGAAAGATCGATGCACCGTCCTTTGTATGTGCAGAGGATAGATGATAACCCATAGTAGTGTGGTCAACTCAATTTACCAGACAGCGTCTGGTAAATTTAAGAATCCAATATAGCGGGTACAATATTTTTCGGATTAGCATTCAAGATCCAATGCAAAAGTGACTGTGGTGCAAAGTGGATCTCTGCGCCACAGTCACTTTTTGCATTAAGCAAATCAACATAAGCCATAAATCAATATTTTAGTTCAGCCCGGACAATGACCGCATAACAAGGTCAATATCCTTGTTTTCCAACTCCTGAATGATATGGAGATAGGTCTTTTGGGTGGTTGTCATGCTGGAGTGTCCCAGTCGTCTGGCAACACTCGCAATAGACACGCCGGTGAAAAGCAGCAGGGAGGCGTGGGTGTGGCGCAGACCGTGGATAGAAATGACCGGGATATTGCACCTCTCGCAATGGCGGCTCAAAACATCATTGACGGTGGAGTTGTAGACCTTGCCATCCACAAAAATAGGTTGATCCTCCGGCAGTCCTTTTACAAGCTCGGAAAAACGGATAACAGACTGCCAATCAATTTGAATTTTACGAACCGATGACTTGTTCTTTGGCGGCTGAAACCCACCGGCACCCTTGTAATCCCATGTCTTACTGATGGAAAGGGTCTGATGATAGAAATCAAAGTCCTTGGGGGTCAGGGCCAGCGCCTCCGAAAAGCGCATTCCGGTCTTGGCCACCAAAAGAATGAAATAATCCCAGTTCACTTCATCCTTTAATTCAAGCGAGGCAAGGAGCGTGTGCAGCTCAAATTGATTAAGGTACTTGATTTTCTTTGCAGACGGTGCCTTTCCCTTAATAATCGCTTTCCGCGTGGGGTCACGGTCAATCAGTCCCTCGTCCACTGCGTCTAAAACGGCTCCTTTGAGTTGGTGGTGGAAGTCCATTGTCGTCTGTCGCTCATGGTATTCGGCATAATCATTCAGCAGCTGCTGATACGCAATGCGGTTCAAATCGCAAATGTTCAAATCCGGAATCAGCTTTTCAAGCCATTTTTGCGTCATCAGGTACTTATCCATTGTAACCTGTCTTATCGCCCCTTTCTTGTATACAGTGATCCACTTTGCATAATATTCACAGAACTTATCTGTGCTTTGTGCTTCGTTAAGCATATTGCACCTCCGTTGTATGTGTGAATATGGCTTACGCTGATGAAGGGTGATAAGGTGGTCGAGCTGGCTGAAAAAGTCACCGATTGCCCGCTGTTCTTTCAGTGACGGAAAATCCACCAACAGTTCTTTAACAATAGTTCCGGATAGATTTCCTTGCCCACCTTGCAGGTATGTTTCTATAATGCTATGTTTGCTTTTTCGCAGCCATTGAGCAAGATATTCCGAGTCGTAACCCGTATGAGGATTTATTGCTAAAATGGCTTGATTTATAGCGCCTCTAAGCCTTGCTCGCCCCACTTCGCCACTTGTTGCGCCATATAAAGCATACAGAATATCGCCCATAGCCACAAGTCGTGCTGAGGACTTTTTCAATCCTTCTTCAGTTAGAAAGAGTTCGGTTATTTCACTGTTGATTTCCGCAGAGCGAATGAATGGTATTTGTCCCCCGTAATACTCTTTGACACCTACAGAAGGCGTTCCGCCGGAGTAGGATTCGCTCACCTCCCCCAACTTCCGCTGTTCCCAAGCAAAAGTAAAAGGGCCTCGGATTTTCCTTGGCCCTCTTGTTTGACTTATCGCTTATAAATATGCAGCCTTACACCTCGAAGCCGCCGGTTACAATAAATTCCCGCAGCAAACTGTCCACTTTCTGGTTTACCTTGGGCGGTATCAGCTTTACGCCCTCTTTTTTCTCAAAATAGGCTTTGGCTTTTGCCTTGTCCACGGTTTTCTTCAGTTCGTCAAGGCGACCAAACTCGTTAATGTTGGTTTTCGTCAGCCCAAGACCCATCATATTGCGGAGCTTTTCTTCATCCAAGCCAAACACAACGGCAAAACGGTGGATTTGGTCATTCTTCGCACGGCACTGGTACTCGGTGATGTAATCCCGCAGCGTCTTGCCGGGTTCGGGTGTGGCGTCACCGCGTTCAATATCGTGCAGGAAGATGTTGGCAAACTTCTGTTCTTCCTGTGTCAGGCTGGCAAAGGACTTATGCAGTTCAGCTTTTGCCTGTTCTATGGATTCTCCCGATGCACCCGCCTGATTCAGCAGCTTCAGGTACTTATCAAAGCGGCTGTTCATATAGTTGGAATCAATCACACCGGTGTCGATTTCCGTCAAATAGCCCACCAAATCATACGGCGCATCGCTATCATCGGAAGGATCCGACGGCTCGGCGGACAGCTCCTTATAGCGTTGTGCCAAAATCAGATAGGCAGACTCATCAAACAGCATTTCGACATCAATGACTTCCTCTGCAGCATCGTCCGGGCAATGATATACGCTTTGATTCCATGTAAAGCCCTGCACGCGCGCGGCCTCCAGATAGTCGTTAAGCTCACGGAACAACTTAGCAAACTTGGCGCAGACGCTCCTGTCCTGCGGCAACTTTTCAAAATCCGGCACACCCGCGCTCGTAAACAACTCCGCAATGTCGCCGTACACCTCGTTCATTTTTTCAAGGTTGTGGGCAAGGCGGTCAACAAACAATCCAATCGGGCGGTCGCCGGAGTACAGCTTCACCGCTTTCAGCACATTTTGCTCCATTGTGTGCGGCTTGCGGTAATAGCGAATCACGCCGAACGGCTTATCCGGTCCAAACAATCGGTTCGTGCGGGAAAACGCCTGTATAATGTTCTCGTATTCCAGCATCTTGTCCATATAGAGGGTATTAACCCACTTGGAGTCAAAGCCGGTCAGCATCTGGTCAACAACGATCAGCAAATCAAGCTGTTGGTCGGGGGTGCGTTCAATGCGCTTATACTGCTCCTTATGCGCCAGACGCAGCGATAGATCCTTCTTAAACCGTGCGTGGGTAGAAATTGTAAAATCCTGCCCATAGCGCTTATTGTAATCCTCGATAATTTCAACAAGCCCGTCCTCTTTGTAAATCGCGCCGCCGTTATTATCAATGTTCGGGTCAAAAAGGCAGCTTGTTTTCAATTCCGGTATGGTGATCTTCATCATGCGGTAGTATTCGATTGCCTCCGGGATGCTGCTTGTGGCAAAAATCGCGTGGAATTTACCGTTGTGGCTCAAGGTCAGCCAGTTTTCTTTAATATCCTCGATAACGGTCTGCTTATGCTCGGTCGTCAGATATTGTGTGTTGGGCAGATAATCCTCAATCCCCTTGATCCACTTCCCGTCCGGACCCGGTTTGCCGTACATTTTCACCTGCGTGTTGTCCATGTACTTATAGTACACAGCTGCTTTTGCAGGGTCGTTCAGGGCATCTGCAACCGTAGCTGCCTTTGCCTTTTCCAGTGCAACAGCCTGACGCACATCTTTGTCGCGGAAGGTAAGTACCTTATACGGGTCAAAACCCAGCACATTTTTATCGCGGATGCCGTCTGCTATGCTGTAACGGTGCAGTTCATTGCCAAACACATCGGTTTGTGCGTTGTTCTTTTTGGCGTTTTCCTCAAACACGGGCGTGCCGGTAAAGCCGAAGAAAATCGCGCGGGGAAACGTCTCTTTAATAATTGCCAGCATATCGCCAAAGGTGGAGCGATGCGCCTCGTCCACGATAAACACCAGCCGCTTTTTGCCGATCAGCTCAATATCGCGGGCATTTTTGCCGCCCTCCTCGTCACGGATATTGCTCATCTTCTGAATAGATGTCACAATCAGCGTGTCTGCGGTGGCAATGCTTTTCAGCTTGGTAATCAACTCATAGGTGTTTTCCGTTGCCTGCACGGTCTCGTTTTCATCGGCAAAGGCGCGGTATTCTTTCAGCGACTGCGTCCCCAGCTCGATACGATCCGTGAGGAAAACCACCTTGTCCGCATCGTTGGAATTGGCAATCAGCTGCGCGGACTTGAAGGAGGTCATCGTTTTGCCGCTGCCGGTGGTGTGCCAGATATACCCGCCGCGCTGCTTGCCGCTGTCCCATTTCGTTTTGGAAACCACATCCGAAATCGCACTGGCGGCATAATACTGATAGCTGCGCATAACTTTCAACACGCCGTCCGCATCATCGGCCACGGTGTAAAAGCCGATCAGCTGGTGCGCCATGGGGATGGACAGCAGCTTGGAGGCAATCTCTTTCCAATCGTTGATTGGCTCGTTGTTGAAGTCCGCCCAGTGGAAGTAGTAATCGGTGTTAAACTTGCCGTCAGGACCGGGGTTGGCAAAGTAGACGGTTTCTTCCGGGTTCATTGCCACAAAAATCTGCACAAGCGAGAACAGCCCGGTGAACACACCCTCGTGGGCGTATTTTTCAATTTGGTTATATGCCTGACTTACCGGCACACCGCTGCGCTTTAATTCCAGATGGAACACCGGCATACCGTTGATCAGCAGCATCAAATCGCCGCGGCGGTCGTTCAGCATTTTAGATTTTCCGGGAAAAATCGGCTGCTGCACGATCTGGTAGCGGCTTTGCCCGGCGGCAATCTCCATGCGGTCGTAGATTTTCAGGCTGACTTCCTTGCCGAAATGCGCCTTGTCATCGGGGTTATCGCGCTTGACCGAAACCGTTTTGCCGTTGATAAAGCCGTTCAGCTTCAGCGGCGTGCGCAGTTCCCGAATCTGCTCCACAATTTGCTGCATCTCGCCATCGGTCAGGGGATAATCGCCAAGGCGGTCTATGCCGCGGTTATTGTCAAAGAGAATGCCCGCCCAGTTGCGAATCAGAGCCTGCTCGGTGGGATATTTCAGAATTGTGCTCTCCCAGCCTTTGGTCGTCAGGATTTTTATAAGCGCTTCTTCAAAGTCCGATTCTTTTTGAAAGGTCATTTGTTTTGCCCCTTTCCGGGTATTTGTGTACGCTTTTACAGCCGTTCGCGCACCATCATCAGGGCATAGCCCAGCAGGTTTTGCCCCTTCCACTTGCCAATATCCAGCCTGTCCGGGTTCTTCATCGACAAGCCGATGCCCCAAATGGTATCCCTGACCGCACATTCAGCCAAAACGGAATCCTTGGTGGCGGCAAGCTGCGCTTTTAGGTCGTCATTTTGGGTGAATTTGGCAAGCAGCCCTGTAAAAACAACGATTTGCCGAATACCGTTCCAATAACGCTCGCTATAATTGGCAACCAGTCTGCCAAGCGCCTTGATTTCGGCAACATCGTCGGTAGCAAGAATTTGGGCCGCCACAGCCTTGTCACCAAAGTACACAGCCTTTTTGTACATCATATATTGTTCCATGGAGGAAAAGTCTACCCCCTCCACCGTAAAGCGGCAGGGGTACCAGTTGCTCAAATATCCGTTTTCCTCACTGGGGTTATGAAAGCAAACAACCGTCATTATACTTCACCGACTTTTTGTACAGCCAAATCCAGTTCCAGATCATGCAGCCCGCCGTATGCTTTTTCCAGAAATGCAACCGGCACTTTTTTTACAACTTCGCTGCTGGGCAGATTATAATACCATTGATAATACGCATAAAATTCGCCGATCCAGTCCGGCATAAACCCCTCGATGACTTTGCCGTCTTTCAGTGTAAAGCCATCGGTTTTGCAAAAGTAATCCCACAATTCGGGGGCGCTCATCGTGTTTACATAGGCTTTGGCTTCGTCGATGCTTTTTCTGGTTTTGCTTGCCATATAGGAATTGATAAATGCCGCGGTATCCTTGTCGGGGTATTTCTGTGCCACAAGGTCAAAGAGCTTGCCCTGATTTTCTACCACATCGCTTACATATTCCTTTGCATACGCGCGCATTGTCCCTCACCTCTCAAACAGTGTGCTGAACACCTTTGTGACCGTGTTCGCGTCGGAATCCACCAGTTCGCGCATCCGTTTTCTTGCCGTTATGTCGCGCTGATTGTACCTGTCGTTAAATTCAGTGTAGTCCACGGCAAGCAGTTCGGCGGTTATTTCTTTCAGATTTGAATACGCGGCCTCGGACTTGATACAATACTGGATGCCCAAACCGCCCAGCGACAGCAGATCTTCCAGAATATCCACATCAATATTATCGCGCACAAACTCTTTGGCGATGTAGAAGTAGGAGGCATTTGCGCGCCAGCCGCAGATCACATCATAATCGCGGGTGTCCATGCCGTATTTTTCGATAAACTTTTTTGCCAGCATACGGTATCGCTTAGAGTCGGCGGCGTCCCGATGCTTCATCAGCTCTGCCAGCCATGCAAGAACACTGTGCTGCTGAAAATCCAAGATTTTCAGCCCGGCGGTTTCCAGCTCGTACTTGTGAACCCAGCCGTTTGTGTCGTTCGGGCGGCAGACCGCCCATTCTTTGGCAAGTTCGATATTCTCGGTAAGGTAAAAGCCCCTGCCATAGTCGTGTTTATCATCCCCGCCGCCAAATTTCGGCACAACGATTTTGTCGGGAGTGCCGTGATATAAAATAATTTTTCCCATTTTTTCACGATTCTCCTTAGACAAACATCTTTTCGAGCATGGATTTTTTGATATTTTGCAGCTTTTCTAACTCACGCTGATGAAGGGTGATAAGGTGGTCAAGGGTATCAAACAACTTTCCAATTTTGCGCTGTTCCTCAAGCGAAGGGAGGAATACTTGTCCCATACAGAGCTTGTCGTAATAGAAGTAGAGACGAACACCACCCTCTTGCAACTGCATAATCAGCTTTTGGAAATCAGGCGATTTGAACCAATGCCAGAGGAGTCTATCATCTACATCGTCAGAAGTCTTAAAGACCTCATAAAGTGAACTTACTATCACACTTTTTCCCGTGTCTTGGTATCCGATGGAACCCACATTTATTCTTGCAGGGTTGTACGCAAATGAATTTGGAGAAACAATATAGTACATTCTTTTGTCGGCTTCTCGCATTGTACCGCCGTTTTCAAACTTTTCATCTTGCGGGACGAATCCACTTTCATTTGTAATGGAATAACTCTCTAATGGCAGATTTTCTTTGTTCTTTTCACCCGCTGGAAAAGTAATATCCGAGAACTTCCGCTGTTCCCAAGCGTCAGTAAATCCCTTGAATCGAATTTCGGGAACGCTGCTGCCATTTTTCGGAAACATTTTTTCAAGCATGGCTTTCTTCAAAACTTGCAGCTTGTCATACTTACGCTGATGAAGGGTGATAAGGTGGTCGAGATTACGAAAAAAGTCGGCAATGTGTTCTTGCTCTTTTATGTCAGGAAGTAGCACAGTCACAGTAGAGTATTCATCAAACGAGATGTTCAGCAAGCCATCCATTCTCGCACCAGACGACACAATCTTGCGAAGCTGACTCTCAACTTCAGAGCCATTCAACTCTATTGACAGAAACTCTGCATTTTGGTTTTCCGCAGAAAAACAATGATAAACAAACGGTATACGGGCACTTTCTGCTGTTGTCAGCGCAAAGCAAGAGCCAAATGGACGCAACTTTGATGCGCCGTGATTATAGGCAAGTTCACCTTTTTGGAGAAGAATATATTTCTTCAAACTTTCTCCAGCGTTATCAAAAGCATACCTTTCTGACTGCTCAATAAAGCCGTTGTTTGCCGTAATCATCATTATAGGGGCTTCCGATGTTGGGTCATTGCGGGTTACTTCTTTGACAACTTCCCCCAACTTCCGCTGTTCCCAAGCGTCAGTGAATCCCTTGAATCGGATGGCAGGTTTGTTCTGTTTTGCCATATCAGTCACCCAACAAGAGCGTCTTGAACTCGCTCAGGCCTTTCAGGTCGTACTCACTGCCGGTAAGGTCGTCCATCATCGTGGCCAGCTGCTTTTCGGTGGTGCGAATTTCGTTTTCCACATCAAAGAAGGTTGTGCTATATTTATTTTGCAGGGTCTGAATCTTGCTGACAAGCCCCTCTACCATCGTATTGGGCAGCTTGGCAAGTTCGGCAAAAAGGGGCATAATCCACTTTTGCTCCAGCAACTCCAACACCTGCGCATCGGTCAGCCCCTCAATGGTCGTTTTTGTCAGGGCATCCAATTCGGCTGCGGCGGATTTGATTTCGGCTTTCAGCGCCTTTTCCTGCTTCGTCATATCATCCACACGGCTGAAAATGTGGTACGCCTTTTGTGCTTCGGGGCTGCGGTCGCGGCGCAGTTCTTTGAGCTTCTTCGCAATCTCTTTAGGTACAAAGGCATCGCCTTCGTCGCTAAAGCACTCTTTGTAGGTTTCCTTGTCGTCCTCGGTGAACTCGTCCAACAGAGCTTCATATTCGGCGGGGAACTCGGCAAGCTGGTTTTCCAGTTCATGGAGTGCATCCGCTTCGGGCTTTAAAATTGTCCGCTGCAACAGGTCAAAAGGCAGGATATGCCCTACCCAGCCGTCTTGCACTTCCTGTTCTTCGTTGCCTTTCTTTTTGGTGACAAGGTGCGGGTCCACTTTCTTGGTCGCTTCAAAACCCTCGGTCTGGATCATTTCAAGGTCAACCGCGATGGTATTCCAGCTGTCGTCCAGCATCTGGTAGGCCTCGTATTTGTCGATAAGCGGAATATCGGCAAGGCGCGCAAAAATATCTTCACTGAGGATGGTTTCCGTTTTGGCAATTTCGATTTTGTCCATGCCGTCCAACAAAACCGACTTCAAATACGGTGGAAAATCGCCAAAGGCAGAACCATATTTAATTTTAAACGCTACCACATCGCGGCTATTTTGGATGGCGGCCTTGATGTCATCCACCGCCACAGCCGCATAGGGCGTTCCGTTTTCAGCAAACAATTCACCGCGCAGCGCAGGAAACGCCGCCCAGTACGCGGAAAGCTCGTCCAACTCTGCTGCAGGAATGCCGCCGAACATAGAGGCGTATACATCCCAATGCTCCGCAGCCTCAGAGGAGTCCACATAGCGGGGAATGTTTAAGTTGTAGTCGTTGGCGCGGATTTCCTCACGGCTGACCGTGCGGGAAAATTTGGGGATGCTCTCACGCTTTACAAAAGTATCGGCAATGCGCTTGATGTCGGAGGCACGGAGCTTGTTGTTTTTGCCCTCCTTGGTGTACCCCTTGGAGGCGTCAATGATAAGTATATCCTCGCGTTCGCGCTTTTGGCGCAAAACCATAATGATAGTGGGAATGCCCGTACCAAAGAAAATGTTGGCGGGCAGACCGATGATGGCGTCAATATGGTTGTTCTCAATCAGATTTTTGCGGATCGTGCCTTCCTCACCGCCGCGGAACAGAACGCCGTGGGGTAAAACGATGGTCATAATGCCATCGGGCTTGATATGGTAGAGGTCGTGCAGCAAAAAGGCATAGTCTGCCTTGCCCTTGGGTGCCAGACCAAAGCGGGCATAGCGGGCGTCGCCCTCCTTGTTGGTGGGATCCCATGCCTGCGAATACGGCGGGTTCGATACTACGGCGTCTACATACAGCGGGTCATAGGAGTTGATGGGGTCGGCATCATCAAAGTAGGGCCAGTCCTCCTCCAGCGTATCGCCGTTGCGGGTAACGATGTTGTCCGGCTTGATGCCGCGCATTACCAAATTCATACGGGTCAGGTTGTAGGTGTTCTCTTTCAGCTCCTGCGCGTAGTATTTTACATTGTTTGCGTCAGCCATATACTTGGAAACGCTTTTGCCGATGTTGATCAGCAGCGAGCCGGAACCGCTGGTCGGGTCATAGATTTTGATTTCGTTCTTGCCCTGCAGGTGGCTTGCCACGATTTCGGACATCAGCAGCGAAACCTCGTGGGGTGTATAGAACTCGCCCGCCTTTTTGCCGGCATTGGCGGCAAACATACTGATAAGATATTCGTAGATGAAGCCCAGCACATCATAGCCCTGCTTGCCGTCCATCGGAATATCCTTGATCAGGTTCAGCAAGCCACTGATGGCTTTGGTCTGCGTACCGGAGCTGTCACCCAGTTTGGAAAGACCGGTTTCCAGTGTGTTGAAGATTTTCTCAAACACACGCTTGTGCGTGGGGGAGATCAGCCGGCTGAACGCCGACAGCGCATCACGCACATTGGAAACATCAAAATCCTTGCCCATGCCGAGCCAGGTGGAGAAGAAATCTTTGTAGGAGATAAAATAGCCGATGTTTTCCTGCACCCATTTGACGGTTTCGGGGTCGTCCTCGGTTACGGTTTTCAACAGCTCATCGTCATAATCGTTGTCTTTCAGAAATTCGATTTCTTTATCGGACAGATATTTATAAAAAATAAAACCAAGGATAAAGTCTTTGTACTCACTGGCCTCGATTTTGGAGCGCATCTGGTTAGCAGAAGCCCAAATCTTCTGCGCAAGCTGTTGTTTGTTCATCGGTCAAGCTCCTTTTGTTTTAGAAAATACCCTTTCTTGGGAAAAGCGTAAGTAGTTATTTCTATTATAACACAGATAGCTAAGGTTTCCACAAAAATTTGTGGCTTATGCCATAAAATACATACGCTTGGGAACAGCGGAAGTTGGGGGATTTACTCGTAGAGCGTAATCAGCAAGCGCCAATGAGCAACGAATATCCTCTTATGGCTTTCATAGCGAATGAAGGCGTTGCTCCCAAAGGTGAGCGCTATGACCGAAGTGCCTTAGTTACTGACACAGTAAACAAGCTATATAAGAAAACAGAGAAAGGTGATTTCATATATAGTTCTAACAACCTTGAAACTGGTTCAATAGGTCTGAATAAGTATGGGAAAGCATGTATTTCACCAGTTTACAGCATTTTTGAGCCTACTGGCATTGCTGATTCGGATTTTTTGGGAAGAAGATTAGTAAGAAAAGATTTTATAAATGCTATGGTCAAGTGGCGTCAAGGTGTCATCTACGGGCAATGGCGAATACACGAGTCTGATTTTCTAAAAATTGAAATACCTGTTCCTTCAGTAGAGGAACAACGGAAAATCGGCGCTTTCTTAGACCAACTCGACCACCTTATCACCCTTCATCAGCGTAAGTTTTATGTTTCGATATTGGTGTGATGTAAACTTTGGATTTATAGATGTTCGATTTTTCCATGTGTAGATTATCGTTCCGGCTATATAATCCTACGCTCAAAATATTCAACCTACGTATATTTTGATAATATCTGTTCAAGAACTTGAGGTTGATTAGAAAAGAGGAAAATGTCATCCACATATCTGAAAGCAGCATAATCGACTTTATAGAAAATACCATCTTTTTCAAGCTCTAATAGGATTTCGTTATCAATATGTTGAAGAAGAATCTCCGCCATCATCCTTGAAAATTCAGGTCCGACCACGATACCATTTGATGAACGACCATTATCGAATGTCAAAATAGTAAATAACCGTCTTCCGAACTAGAAAATGTGTTTTTGTCGGACGGAATTCAAGAATGTTCTTGAATTGGAATGGGCGGAGGAAGTGGTGGTGAGAGAGATTGTGTATGCAGAATAAACTCTAATAGTACTAGAACCGTATAAAAAGCTGATATTTTAAATTTTATTCTCGATTTTTGAAAAACATCTGCAAATATTGAAACTAAGATTTGACTTTCCGCCTAGAATAGAGTACACTGGATTCAGAAAATCATCTGGGAGGAATTGCGATGCTGCTTCAATTTTCAGTCACCAACCACCGTTCCATCAAAGATACAGCCATCATCAGCTTGAAAGCATCTACAGATAAAAGTCTGGTCGACTGCCTGATTTCACCGGACGAGAAGAAACAGCTTGTTCCAGTGCTGGCACTGTACGGCGCAAATGCAGCAGGAAAGAGCAATGTCCTCCATGCACTCCTGCTCATGCGGGAAATGGTCTGTGGCCGATATGCCAAGCTGCTAAAGGGCGAACCGCTTCCGCAGGAACCGTTTGCTTTCACAGACCAACCTACACAGCCGACCAGTTTTGAAGCTATCTATTTCTATGGCGGCATCAAGTATGCCTATGGGTTCTCGTTTGACAAGTCCAGAATCTTGACCGAATATCTCTATCACTGGCCTAATGGCCGGGAAGCACTGATTTTTTCCAGAGAAAACAATGACTATCAGTTCCGCGAGAACATTCAAGAGCAGTTCACGCTTGCTGGACGAACTGCCGAAAATCGTCTGTATCTGTCCACCTCGAACGAGTGGAACTGTCCGCAAACCGAAAAAGCGTATCTGTGGTTCTTTGAAAAGCTGACAGGTTTCATAGGAACAGAAATGCGGCTGGATGCCGCTCTGTCTGCCATCCGGCAGGGCGGCTCCGAAAAGAGCCGTATCCTGCATGAAATGCTGTATGCCGATCTAGGCATCAAAGACATCCGCATCACTGGTTCCAAGGGAGAACCTATCATTTCTGCACTACACACTCTCGACACTGAAGATGGCACATCCAAGGGCTTCTGGCTTCCGTTGGGGCAGGAATCCGTTGGAACACAGCGATTCTTTTCTCGCATCGGTATGTGGCTCGCTGCTCTGGAATCTGGGGCTGTTCTGGTGGTAGACGAGATTGAATCCAGTATGCACCCACTCCTGACCCGGCACTTGATCGAAATGATGCAAGATGCCGCCATCAATACAAACCATACACAACTCATCTTCACGACCCACGACACCGGGCTTCTCGACTTGACTTTGCTTCGGCGTGATCAGATCTGGTTTGCAGAGAAAGATGAAAAGACCATGCAGACTGATATTTACGCTCTGACTGAGTTTTCTCCCCGGAAAGGTGAGAACATCTCCAAAGGGTATCTGCAAGGCCGCTACGGCGCGATTCCGTTCATTGGAGGGAGTGCAGCATGGGCAGAGTAAAAGAAATCAGCCGCAAGTCTGCTCACACCAGAAAGCGCAACCCAGTGGTGTATCTCATCTGCGAGGGCAGTGAAACCGAGATTCGCTATTTCAAGCGTTTTCGAAGCCGTGGCTGTAATATCGACATTATCCCGATTTCTTCGCAGTATAAGTCCGCTGACAGGCTTGTGCAGAAGGCCAAGGCAACGATGGGCAATAATCCGTATTATCCGGAAGATGGCGATTCCATCTGGTGCGTATTTGACCGTGACGATAATTCCAATGAGATTCTTCTACGCGCCAAACAATCCGCCCAAAAGGAGGGCTACCATCTGGCCTACTCCAATCCATCCTTCGAACTATGGTTCTTGTTACACTTTGTAAATCAGCAGACAGAGGTCGAAGATTGTCAGGCATTGATTCGCTTGCTGAAACAGCCAAACAGAATCCCCGATTATGAGAAGAACAAGGATTGCTTTGACGTTTTGAAGCCTTTGCAGGCAACTGCAATTCAGAGAGCGAAAACTCGTGCCAGCCAAATCCAGAGCCAAGGCATCGAGCCGATTTCGCGACAGAGCAACCCTCTGACAACAGTTTGGGAACTTGTGGAGTATTTGAGCTCCAAGATTTGAACTGCATCAATTTGAAAATATAGCAAAGCCCCCAGGCTGGATACAAAATCCGGCCTGGGGGCTTTGCTTATTTCTTTGGTAACCGATCAACCACAGCCGTCAAGCAAAAATAAAACTGGAGCCAAACCCGGCTCCAGCAAACTTCAAATTTTCTTTTTTGCAAATGTCAGGCAGTTTGTCCGACCACGGCAGCAGATCATTTAAGAACGCGTGGTCATTTGGATCATGCTCCCGGCCATAAAGATGCTCTGCAATCTCGTCCAGTAAAAACCGGAAATACTCATACGGCTTCAAATTGTTGGTCTGGGCTGTTTCTGCAATGCTGTAGAGAATCGCACTGGATTGTGCTCCTCTGGGAGTGTTGAGCACCATCCAATTCTTGCGCCCAACTGTAAAGGGGCGGATAGCTCGCTTACTGGCTTATTCTTATATGCAGATAAGCAACGTTTGCTTGACATTCTCTGCGGTCATACACTTCACTCCTTGCTGTTAGCTGTCACAGTGGACGTTTCCTAACTACAAGGGCCGCATTCTGAGCTTATTGTCAAGTATTTAGAAGAAAAAAATCCCTCTATACCGTTTTGATATGAACCCCAAAAGTTAGACAAAAAACAAATTAAGCGGCCCCAACGGTCTGAATCCTGTATTGCACAGGGCTCAGGCCGTTTAGTTTTAATTTGATTCGGCGATTGTTGTAATAGTCGATGTAATCGACAATAGCCTTTTCAAGCTGGTCAATGGAATCAAATTTTTCCAGATAGAACAGTTCCGTCTTGAGCAGTCCGAAGAAGTTCTCGGCAACTGCATTGTCCAGACAAGTGGCTTTCCGAGACATACTTTGCGTAATTCCTTTTGCTTTCAGTAGATTCTGGTAGGACTTCATCTGGTATTGCCAGCCCTGATCCGAATGCAGAATCAGATTGTCAACCTTGTCCGGCAGCTTTTGAAAAGCACCTTCCAGCATATCCGTGATTTGCTTAAAGTTCGGATGGCGGCTCAGATTGTAGCTGACAACTTCGCCATTGAACAAATCAAGAATTGGAGACAGGTAGAGTTTCTGGTCGTTCACTTTGAACTCGGTAACATCTGTGACCCATTTCCGATTCGGCTGGTTTGTCTTGAAATGCCGTTCCAGCAGGTTTGGAGCTACTTCTCCAACTTCGCCTTTGTAAGAACTGTACTTCCTTTTTGAACGAACCTGACAGACTAAACCAAGCTGCTTCATGAGTTTCCGAACCGTCTTGTGGTTCACACGAATATCGTTGTTATGCAGTTCTTTTGTGATTCTGCGGTATCCGTATCGTTTTTTGTTCTCGTTGAAGATTATAACAATCTGTTCCTTTACCATCTGGTATTTGGCAGGATTCTGAGACTGGTGCAGATAGTAGTAGAACGTGCTGCGAGGAAGTCCGGCAAGTTGCAGCAGTGCTTTCAGCGGGTATTTCTGCCTCAGTTCCTGAACTACTTGTGCTTTCTGTTTTGGCGTTCCTCTTCCAGCACCAAGGCATT
>OGRQ01002072.1_pt1 | contig 16053 bp, 18 predicted proteins | sample 1553521 | NCBI WGS metagenome assembly OGRQ01 (sample SAMEA2580088, study PRJEB22360) | human gut metagenome | biome: human gut; feature: human-associated habitat; material: faeces | place: Denmark | collected 2008/2010
CTGCGCGGCCTCTGCGATGTCCCAGCCGCCCCAGCGGGCCAGCGCGAGGGCGGTGAGTGCGCAGGCGGTCTGGGCGACCTTGACGGCCCCGATGAGGGCCAGCAGGGCCACCACACCGGTGACGGCGATGTTATCATGCTTCTTCATGGTGTACCTCCTCCATCCGATCCATGAGGTCTGCGGCGACCGTCATTATGCTGATGAGAGCTTCCGCCGGATCGGAGCGTTCTATGCAGACTGCGGCAACCGCTGCCGCGCAGAGGGCGGCAATTTCGAGGTGGGTGCCCTGCTCGTAGACCTTGGGATTCCCGTCCTCTCCGGTCTGGACTTTTAGCGTTGGACGCAGCTCATTGTTGTTGTTCACGGTGTACCTCCTCAGTAACAGTTGAATTCCTGATCCAGCAGGGTGTCCAGCCGGATGGTCTTGCCCCGGCCCCGCCCACTCCAACCGTCCGGGTACTGCTGGGTGACGCGTTTTGCAGTGGTGCCCATCTGGGCGGCGGCCTGCTCCACCGTCAGGCGGATGCAGCCGAGGCTGCCGTAGATGGCGCTGTAGGCGTCATGCCATGCTTCCGGACGTTTCATGGGTGGGTCACTCCTTAATCTTTCTTGGCGCCGAACAGCATCAGGCGGAAGGTCTCGCGGCCCTTGGGCGTCACCATGGTCTGGGTGCCGGAGATGCGCTTGCCGTTCTTGTCATACTCCCGGAGCTGGAACAGGCCGTCGTTCTTCTCGGCGTTGGGGACCAGCTTGTTGTAGGGCGTCCGGTACAGGTACTTCCGCTCGACCAGCCAGCTCATGAAGGTCCTGCGCGGGATGTGCAGCCCATCGGCGGTCTCCTGCAGCCCGGTGAGCTGGTTCGCGGCCACCTGCTGGTCGAAGTAGTCGGCCTTGGGCTGCATGATCTCGTTGGCGGCGGTCAGCTTCGCGTTCTCAGCGGTGAGCCGGGCGTTCTTCTCCCGCTCGGCCTTGATCTGCTGGCAGAGCTGGATCACCGTGTCCGGGTTCAGGATCGCTTCCCGCAGCGCTGCGGGGGTCATGTAGTGACCGTTCTTGCGGATGCTGGGCAGCACCTCGGAGGTGACCCAGCGCTTGAACCGCTGTGCACCTTCCAGCTTACTGCTGAAAATCAGGGAGTAGAGACCGCTCTCATTGATGATGGGCATCTGTTGCTTACCGCCGGGGGTGACCATTTCGGTCACCCCCTTGTCGAGGGCGTCCACATGGTCACGGATGGCCCTCTGGGGATTGCCGTAGCCCAGCGCCTCGGCTACGTCTTTGCCGACGAACCACGGCTCACCGTTTTGCTCGACGCTCCGGATGCTCCCAAATTCAGGGCTGTTGAATGTTTGGATGTCAGTCATTGTGGATACACTCCTTGGGATTTGTTATTTCTCGTGGTATAATCTAGGGGAAAGGGGATGAAGCGTAAGTGAAAGAATTCATGCAATGGGCGATCTGCAACCAAAGTTGGATTACACTAGGTATCGCAATCTTTGGCGCAGCGCTGTCTACGTGGAACTGGATTGAAAAGCATCTTGAGAATAGAAAACGTGTGGTGGTTGAAATGAAAAATGTTTTTTGTTTTGGGCCAGAGGCTAAAACCGGCGGATATACGGAAGTGCTCCATTTGTATATCATCAACAAATCTCGAGAGCCGATAACATTGAGCCAGTTGCAGATGAGTTGCGATGCTAAAAGCAATCGGTTTGGAGAATACCGGATGGAACTACATAACCGGAGCAATAAAAAGGGAAGTGCTGAAGTGACTCGTAGGCGATGGTTCTCCGACACTTTTCCAGTTAAGCTTGAGGGCTTGGGATATGCGCATTTGCTGCTTTCGTCAACAGGGGATGCGCGTTGCATCGAACAGGGAAAGAAATGTCTCATCTTGATCGATAGCAATAAAGGAAAAATCCGTAAAGAAGTTACCTGCACGTTTTCCGAATGGGATTTACTGCCGTTATGCAAAGAGCCAAGTTTCACGGCAGAGGCGCTGCTACAGTAGTTTTACCTCAGGCAGGAGGGGCAATCTTCCTCTGCAAGGTCTACCCGAAGTGTGACGGTATATTTCTCTGATCTGCAAAAGTGCTTGCTCTCCACTTCGACTTCGTCTCGACTTGCCAGTTCTTCGATGAGCTGAACAGTCGGAATTTTGCTTGGCGCGTCAGTCATGAGCGACCTCCTTTGCCAGCAGGTAGTCGATGGAGCAGTGAAACAGCTCGGACATCTGCTCCAGCTTCGACTGGGGAATGTTGCCGTGGGCCATCCAGTTGTAGATGGTTTTGCGGGAAACTCCCAGCTTTTCGGCGAACTCGCCGACGGTAAGACCCATGCGGCTGCGCTCGGCATTGATATTGGGGTACGGCATTAAAATGCCTCCTTTCTTGTACACCGTGTTACTCGTATTGAGTAACTGTGGCTATTGTATACCCAAAACGAATAATTGTAAAGCGCAAAATTACCCAATTTGAATAATAACATTTTGTGAAAATTGCTCATTATGAATAACTCTGCTTGACTATGCACCCAAAATGTGTAATATTATTCTCATAAAGTGAAAGGAGAGCAGCTATGAACAGAATTCCTGAACTTCGAGCGGAAAAAGGAATCAGCATGAGAGATGCTGCCCGGATGCTCGGAATGCCGTACACCACATATGTGAACTATGAAAAAGGGACACGTGAACCCAACTCAGAGACCCTGATTGCACTGGCAAACTTTTACGAGACCTCTGTTGATTACCTGATTGGGAAAAGCAGCAGCCGAACAGGAAAGATCACCATCCCTCCCGGCTTTATCCCGCTGCCCAAGATGAAGAAGGTGCCGCTCATCGGTGCCATCGCCTGCGGCGACCCCATCACCGCCCTCCAGAACCGGGAAGGGGAGGCGGACGCCCCGGAGGATATGCGCTGTGATTTCGCCCTCAAGTGCCACGGCGACAGCATGACCGGCGCGGGCATCTACGACGGGGACACCGTATTCATCCGAATCCAGCCCGAAGTGGAGAACGGCGAGATCGCTGCGGTACGAATCGGCGAGGAAGCTACACTGAAAAGAGTTTACTACAGCGGCGATACTTTGACCCTGATGCCCGCCAACGCCGCTTACGCCCCGATGGTCTATACCGGCGAGACCTTGAACGACGTGCAGATCGAGGGCAAGGCCGTCGGCTGGCTGCACTGGGTCTGACCTCCCGGGAAAGCGTTCTGACTACAGGACTACAAAACTACGTCAATCCCTATAAATCCCTCACGGGAAGGCTATAAGGCTATATATACGCGTGTATATTCTTATTTTCTTCTATTCAGGGTCTGTATAAGGATTATGGTAGACAACGTAGACAAACCCCAAAAAACCCGCATGAACACTCACTTTTTTCTGACTACAAGCGTTGCGCAGGTTTGTAGTCGCCTGAAAGAGGTCTTTGTAGACAAAAAATGCCCCCGGTGCTGGAACACCGAGAGCGTTTTGATAGACTGGCTTACCCGATGGAGGTACAACACAGAGCTACACGACTGTATTGTACCACCATCGGGCAGGCTTGTCAAAGTGTACCCTGATGGAGGTAGTAAAAATATGGGAACGACAAAAAAGAAACCCGTCCGCCGGGTGAGCATCAACCGCCGGGTCGGCCTGCCGAAGCCCCGCGTCTTCTATGGAAAGACCAAAGCCGAGGCAGAACGCAAGTATCAGCAGGCGGTGCAGGACTATCAGCTGGAATGCTTGTCGCCAAAAGAAAGGCGCTACACCTACCGGCAGATAGCCACAGCCTACGAAGATTATATCACCGGGCCGCTGCACCCCATCCGCAGGGGGACCGTCAATGCCTATCGTCTTCACATCAAGCCTACCCGGGAGTATTTCGGCGACACCGTGATGAACGACATCGACGCACAGGCGGTGCGCGGTTATCTGGAAAGGATGAAGGTAGCAGGGAAGAGCAAGCATACCATCGCAAATGCGCGGGGCGTCATCTCCTGCATCTTTTCCTATTGGTGCGCGGAGTACCACGGCACCAACAATCCGGCGCTGCTGGCCAAGCTGCCCTCCGGGATGCAGTATGGCCGCCGGAAAGAACCCACCGAAGAACAGCGCAGGCTCATCAACGCCCACCCCGAGGGCTGCGGCTTCTGGGCGTGGCTGTTCGAGTATACGGGGCTGCGGATGGGCGAGGCCAACGGCCTGCGCTGGCAGGATGTGGACCTGGCTGCGGGTACGATCACCCCGATGCAGGCGATGCCGTGGTATAAGAACCAGCCCTATAAAGAAAAACTGAAAACGGAAAATGCCTACCGGAGCATCCCCATCCTGTCGCCGCTGCGGCCCCTGCTTGAGGCAGGCAAGGCAGCACACCGCCCCGAGGATTATGTCATGTCCGGTGCGGATACGCCGCTCACCCAGTGCCAGTACCGGCGGCGATGGATCATGTACTGCCGTCAGCTGGGCCTCTGCGAGAGCTACATGGCGAAATATAAAGTGCCGGCCACCTCGCTGACGCCCGCCCATACCGCCGAGCGCTTGGAGTACAAGCCGCTGGTGACAGCCCACCAGTTCCGGCACCTGTTCGCCACGAACCTGTTTTACGCCGGCGTCCCGGACATGGTGGCCCAGCGGCTTCTGGGCCACGCTGACATCATGACCACCCGGCGGGTCTACCAGCATATCCGGGAGGCCGAGGACGCCAAATATACGGCCCAGCTGGACGCGTATGTGAGCGGTGTACACTGAGCTGCACCCTGCAAAATCATAGCATGACAAAGCCCCTGCCACGGAGGACATCCGAGGCAGGGGCTTTTTTCATACGCAGCGCTCCGCGGAAGGTGCTTTTTTCCTTGGACTGGTGACTACTTTTTGCATACGTTTATCATACGCAACCGGGCAGAATCGCGCAGTATCTGGCAGTATTCGACATTCCGTAAAAAGAAAAAATCCACGATGCTTCGAATTTTTATCGACTCATCGTGGATTCTTCATCATGCGGGAGAAGGGGGTCGAACCCTCACTCCATTGGAACTGGTGCCTAAAACCAGCGCGTCTGCCATTCCGCCACTCCCGCACGGAAACTTTATTTATAGTAGCAAGATTCGCCGCAAAAGTCAACTGCCGAAGGATAATTCCCTCTTTGCGTCCGCATAATAACCCCAAAAACAGCGAGGGAGGCCATGGGCGTGAAGAGAATGCAGCGGGCGAAGCTTGCGGCGGCATATCTGCTGCTGGCTCTAGCGGCAGCTTTGGGCTGGCTGTACAGCTGCCTGCCGGACCGGGTCTATCTGGAGCCGGGACAGGCCTTATATCTTCCCCGCTTTGCATGGGTCGAGCCGCAGCGCGGCCATGGAAGCCGGAATGTCGCCAGCACCCGGGCGGTGGGCAGCTACCAGACGACGCTGACGCTGGGCGGGTGGCTCCCCATCAAGACCATCCGGGCGGTGGTGACAGAGCGGCCCAGAGTGACCGTCTGCGGTACACCCTTCGGCGTCAAGATGTTCTCCGAAGGGGCGCTCATCGTGGGATTTTCGGAGATCGGGCAGGCTGACGGCGGGACATCGAATCCCGCCAAGGAGGCCGGGCTTCGCCTCGGTGACCGGGTCATCTGCATCGGGCAGACCCGCACCGAGAGCAATGACGCCGTAAAGGAAGCCCTGGACGCTGCCGAGGGGCAGTCCGTGGAGGTCGTGTATATCCGCAGCGGTGAGCAGAAGCTGACTGCCCTGACCCCAGTGTGGGACGGTGCCGCCGGGCAGTGGCGGGCCGGAATGTGGGTGCGGGACTCCTCCGCCGGTGTGGGTACACTGACTTTCGCCGACGAGGAGCTCGGCGTATTTGCGGGACTGGGCCACCCCATCAGCGACAGCGACACCGGCGAAAGCGTCGCCCTGCGCAGCGGCGAGATCGTTCCCTGCGAGATAACCGGCTGCAGTGCCGGAACGGCCGGAAGCCCCGGTGAGCTAAAGGGCCATTTCCTGAGCGCCCACGCCATCGGCACCATCCGCATCAACGGCGAGAACGGCGTCTACGGCACGACGCGCACCCACTTCTCGGGCCAGCTGCGGGAGATCGCGTTCGCGCAGGAAGTCGTCACCGGCCCCGCTGAGATATGGGCCACCATCGAGGGGGAAACGCCCCGCGCTTACCGCATCCGGATCGAGCGGGTCAGCGACGCCGACCCCCGCCGGAATCTGGTCATCCGGGTGACCGACCCTTCGCTTCTGTCTGCGACCGGCGGCATCGTGCAGGGCATGAGCGGAAGCCCCATCCTCCAAAATGGGCGCCTCGTGGGTGCTGTGACCCATGTTCTGGTCAATGACCCCACTCGAGGCTACGGGATTTTCGCCCAGACGATGCTCGAACAGGCAAAAAACGCCGTTCAAAACGGTGCCGAAGCGCAGAACGCAGAATGAACAAGAAGATTTTTATGAAAATTCCAGAAAATGTAAAAATTTCCTGTTGCAATCCATGGTAAATTATGGTAAAATCTAGACTGTAAAGGGAACTGCACACATTGGAGGATAGTACGATGGATAAAGTAAGATTTTTGATGTCGGATACCAGTGCGGATGTTACGGCAGCCTGCCGAGAGGCACTGGAGCAAAAAGGCGTAGAAGTGACCGTCGTGGAAAAAAACGGCCTTCAGATTTTGCAGAAGATGCTTGTGGTGCGGCCGCAGGTGGTTTTGCTGGATGCCTTCATGCCCGGGCTGGATGCTCTGGCCGTCAAGCAGAAATATGTCGCCGCCGGCGAAACGCACACCACGTTTTTCGTCACCGGCGCCTTCCAGAGTGAGGAAATGGTCCAGGAGCTGCTGGATGAGGGCTTCGCCTACTACTTTGTCAAACCCTTCGACGAGAATGTCCTTGCCAGCCGGGTGCTCAAGGTCGCCCACGGCCACCAGAAGCGGCTTATCACGGCCAGCGTGGACAGCGACGAGCTGAAGGTCACGGACATTCTGCATCAGATCGGCGTCCCTGCCCACATCAAAGGCTACCAGTTCCTGCGGGATGCCATCCTGCTCACCATGAACGAGCCGGAGTACATCAACGCCGTCACCAAGCGCCTGTACCCGGAGATCGCCAAGAAAAACGGCACCACCGCCAGCCGGGTGGAGCGGGCCATCCGCCACGCCATCGAGGTGGCATGGGACCGTGGCGATGTGGACACCCTGAACAGCTACTTCGGCTACACCATCCACAACCTGCGCGGCAAGCCGACCAACTCGGAGTTCATCGCAATGATAGCCGATAAGATGCGGCTGGATAAGCGGCAGCAGGCGGGTTGAAAAGAATATTTTTCTGCGTCATTTTCCTGTGGTATTTTTCATTGATTTCCGGGTGCGAAATTATAAATTACGGTTCCCTCATAATATGGTAATAACAGGCCTCCTGCATCGATTTTCCAATGCAGGAGGCTCGTTTTCTGTGCAAAAGTGATCGTTGGCGGATCAGCATGGCCGCCCGCAGGCGGCAAGCAATCAGCCAGGAGGACTGCCATCACAGCTTGACGAAAAATGCAAGAATCTCTATACTATAAAAGAGAATAAACAAAGAAGGGAATGGATAGATCCCCTCATGCTGAAGATCGCATTTTGTGACGACGAGACCCAAGAGACCAGACGGCTGGAAGCTCTGCTGGAAGAATATGCTGCTGACCGCGGGCAGGACTTTGCCCATACGTCTTATCAAAGCCCGGTCGAGCTGATGGCGGAAGTGGAGAAGGGAACGCGCTTCGACATCATCCTGCTGGATGTCCTGATGCCGGGCGAAAACGGGATGGCTGCGGCCCGGGAGATACGGGAATATGACTCGAATGTGAAGATCATCTTCCTTACTTCAAGCACGGAGTTTGCGGTGGAATCCTACGCGGTGGATGCATGGTATTACCAGCTCAAGCCCATCCGGAGAGAGGACTTTTTCCGCCTGATGGACTCGGCCTGTGCGGCCTGCACCAGGGAGCAGAAGCACAGCCTCATCCTCCGGAGCAAGAGCGGCATCGTCCGCCTGGAGCTGGAAGAGCTGGTCTACTGCGAGGTGATGGGGCGGACGCTCACGTTTCACCTGAACAACGGCGTCGTGCTGGAAAGCATGGGCCGACTGGACGACCTCTGCGACCAGCTCGTGGAATACCCGAATTTCCTCCGTCCCCACCGCTCCTTCCTGATCAATATGGAGTATATCGCCAACATCGCAGCCCGCTCCATCACGATGCAGGACGGAGCCGTGGTGCCGCTGCCCCACGGGAAGTATTCGGAAACGAAGGACCGCTATCTGAGCTATATTTTTGACCGAAAGCAGGTGGTCATGTAGTGAACGCTCTTACTGTACCAAACGGCGTTGCCGTAGCGCTCTTTGGCATCGCACTCTCGGCGGCGTTCTGTGACATCCACTGGACGAAGAAGAACTGCATTATATTGGCGGTCGGCTCAGCAGCCATGCTCTTGATGCAGGCGCTCATTACTTATATGGATGGCTGGACGGCGATGCAGGAGACGTATCCGCTTATCACCCATCTGCCGCTTGCCATCATCCTCAGCGTCCTCAGCGGAAAATGGCTCTGGCCCACCATCTCGGTGCTGGCTGCGTATCTGTGCTGTCAGCTCCGGCGCTGGGTGGCGCTGCTGGTCATTGCGATGGTGCCGGGCATCGACTGGCTGCAGCCCGCCGTCGAGATTGTGGTCACGCTGCCGCTGCTGGCGGTATTGCTGCGCTATGTTGCCCCGGCGGCCCGCAGCTTTGCCCGGTATCCGCGCTCGATGCAGCTTCTGTTCGGGGTAGTGCCGCTGGCAGGCTACCTTTTCGATTATGTGACCCGCATCTACACCGACCTTCTCGCCCAGGGCAATCAGGCGGCGGTGGAATTCATGCCCTTCGTGTGCAGCGTGGCGTATATCGTCTTTGTCCTCCGGGTCTCGGCAGAGGAGCGCACCCGCGGCCAGCTGGAACAGACCCGGAACAACCTCAAATTGCAGGTCGGCCAGGCGGTGCGGGAGATCGAGGCCCTGCGCACCTCCCAGCAGCAGACCCGCGCCTACCGCCACGACCTGCGCCACCATCTGCAATACATCTCCGCCTGCATCGAGAACGGCAGGGGAGAGCAGGCGCAGGAGTACATCCAGAGCATCTGCTCCGAGATAGAGGCCAGCAAGGTGACGACCTACTGCGAGAACGAGGCTGCGAACCTCATCTTCTCGTCCTTTGCAGGCCGGGCGGAGAACTGCGGCGTGCCGCTCAACATTCAGGCTCATATCCCGCAGCTTATCTCGGTGGCCGAGACAGACCTCTGCGTGCTGCTCTCCAATGCGCTGGAAAATGCGCTCCGGGCCTGCCGCAGGATGAAAGCAGAGAATGGCCCTGCATACATTGAAGTTACTGCCCGGGAAAAGAACGGGCATCTCTTTTTGCAGTTCGTCAATCCCTGTCCGGAGGGGATACAGTTTGAAAACGGCCTGCCGGTGACCCACGCCGAAGGACACGGCATCGGTGTGCGCAGCATCTGCGCAATCGTGGAAAAATATAAAGGGCTTTCGGATTTCTCGGTGCAGGACGGCAGATTCATCCTCCGTGTTTCCCTGTGAGCCGGGTCGATTGAGCGCAGTTTTGGGGCGAATCGTGTCAAACTGTCCGCCGCAGGGGCAGAAAAGAGTATACTGGAACCAGACAAAATGTGCTCTCCGAATATCGCACAAGGAGGAAAAGTTTTATGAAACGTATCACTTCTCTTGCACTCAGCGCGGCACTTCTGGCCTCGCTTTCGACACCGGTGCTGGCCGCGCCGGCCATCTCTGTGGATGCGGCCCCTACGGCAACTGTGCTGGAAGAGGAAAACTCTTTGTGGGAGCTTCCGCAGGCAGACACGCCGGACATGAGCAACACGGTCTGGTCGTTTGCCGGCGGCTACATCGACGGCGGCGAGATGACTCAGGCCGAGATGGACGAGTCTCTGGCGGCATACGGCGGTACGCTGCAGTTCACCTTTGACGCCGCAGGCGGTGCAAAGATGATCCAGGGCGGCGGCACGCTGAACGGCACTTACCAGTATCTCGACGACGGCAGCGTGGGCGTCATCTTCGACTACAACGGCGAGGAGCTGCGCTACGCCTGCATCTTTACCTGGACGGACGAGGGCGAGCTGCTCATGGTCGCCATCTCGGATGTGGAGGGTGCCGACGGCATTTACTTTGTCCAGTAAATTTGTTTCATCGTGTCTTTCGGATGCGATGCAGATAAGCCTTGTCCTGGAGCTCTGGCTCTGACAGCTGCTTTTGCGGAAAGCAGCTGTCCTGCGGGAGCCGGAACGCCCATTCCCGGGTGAGGCTGGAGGGATCAGAAACGGCCCGGCAGAGTTTTCTGCCGGGTTTGTTCGTTTTCCGGGGCGGAGAGAAGGACTTTCCAGAAAAAAGTGCAAAAAAGTCAAAATATCCTCTTGCAATTTTTCCGGAGAGTGATATAATATTAAGGCAATCGTTTCCAAGGCCGCTCGAGGGGGTAGCCGATATTGAAGGTTGTGATGGGCACATACATTTATAATATGGCCCCAATAAGTCAGAACCAGAAATGAGGTGAAAAGAATGAAACAGGGTATCCATCCGAACTACGTTGACTGCACCATCACCTGCGCATGCGGCAACGTCATCAAGACTCGTTCCACCAAGCCCGAGATCCACGTCGAAGTTTGCTCCAAGTGCCATCCTTTCTACACTGGTAAGCAGAAGCTGGTCGACAGCGGCGGACGTGTTGAGCGCTTCAACAAGCGTTTCGGCCGTAAGTAATTGCAACAATTACAAGGCTTCCAAGAGCGTCGTTCCCTTTGCGGGGAGCGGCGCTCTTTTTGCGTCCGGCCGCGAAAACTGCCGTATCAGCGCAAAAGAAACAATATTTGGAAACGCACACAGGTTTATCTTATTTCTGACACATTTTCGGGCTAAAATGATGCAGATATTCCCGGGGACACCCGCAGAGAAGGAGCGTTTTTTGTGATAGAAGTATCCCACCTCACCAAGAAATACGGCAGCCGCCTTGCAGTGGACGACATCTCTTTCACGGTGGAGGACGGCGTCATCTACGGCCTGCTGGGGCCGAACGGTGCCGGTAAGTCCACCATCATGAACATCCTCACCGGTTATCTTGCCGCCACGGAGGGGCAGGTGACGGTGGCGGGCCACCCGTTGCCCGAGGAAGCCGACGCCGCCAAGGCCTGCGTGGGTTATCTGCCGGAACAGCCTCCCCTTTACCCGGAAATGACGGTGGCCGAGTACCTCGACTTTGCCGCCGAACTGAAAGGCGTCAAGAAAGCCGACCGCCCGGCACAGGTGCAGTCTGCCGCCCACCGTACCGGTCTGGAAGAGGTCCTGCCCCGGCTCATCCGCAGCCTCTCGAAGGGCTACCGCCAGCGGGTGGGCGTGGCGCAGGCGCTGCTGGGCAGTCCGCAGCTCATCATTCTGGACGAACCCACCGTGGGCCTCGACCCGGCGCAGGTCATCGAGCTGCGCCGCCTCATCCGGGAGCTGGGCCGCATCCACACGGTCATCCTGTCCAGCCACATCCTCAGTGAGGTGAAGGCCGTCTGCGACAAGGCGCTCATCCTGTCGCAGGGGCATCTGGCCGCCGTCGTGGACCTTGCCGCCGAAGAGCGCGATTTGGAAGAGCTCTTCCTTGAGCTGACGGCTCCGGAAGAGACTTCGGATAAAAAGGAGGACTGATTCGATGCTTGCCATCTACAAGCGGGAACTGCGCAGCTTTTTTCACGGCATGATGGGCTATCTGCTCACGGCCTTTCTGCTGGCGGCTTCCGGCATCTATTTTCTGGCCCTGAACCTCGGTTACGGCCTGACGGATTTTGGCTACTATACGCTCTACCGCACGATCTTCATGCTGCTGCTCTATTTCCCGGTGCTGGCCATGCGCTCGCTGGCCGAAGAGCGCCGCGCCCGCACCGACCAGCTCCTTCTCACCAGCCCGGTGTCCGTCTGGGGCATCGTGGTGGGCAAGTATCTGGCCCTCTGCACCGTGTTCGCGCTGCCCTGTCTGGCCGACGGCATCATGATCGTCGTGCTCTGGCTGCTGGGCGGCACGGCCTCGGCCTGCGGGGCAAATTTCGCCGCGCTGCTGTGCTATTTCCTGCTGGGATGTGCGGCCATCGCCGTCTGCGAGTTCTGCTCCAGCCTCACGGAGAACCAGATCATCGCGGCAGTCATGAGCTTTTCGGCCCTGCTGCTGGCCTATATGATGCCCAGTCTCCGCAGTATGTTCAACGCCGGGAGCGCCGTGGCGCTGGTGGTCTTTACGACTCTGTCGGCGGGAGCCTCCCTTGCGGTGGGCCTGCGCACCCGGAGCTTCACGCTGGGCTGCTTCTGCTTTGCGGCCCTCTGCGCCGGGCTGAGCGCCCTGTTCCTGCTGCGCAGCGCATGGCTCACCGAGGCGTTCAGTGCTGTCTTGAGCGCCCTCTGCCTGTTTGCGCCCTTTGAGGAGTTCGTCAACAACAGCTTTTCCATCCCGACGCTGGTCTATTATCTGACGGTGACGGTGCTCTTCCTCTTCTTTACGGCGCAGGGCATCGAGAAGCGCCGCTGGAACTGAGAGGGGGCAGACTATGAAGAAATTTGAGAAAAAGAGCGCAGGCCCGCTGGAACGGCTGCGGATGCGCAGCGGCATCTATGCCTCGGCGGTCACGGTGCTGGTGGTCGTGCTGGCCGTCCTGCTCAACCTCATCGTCCGGGCCATCCCGACGAAGTACACCGAGTTCGACCTCTCGGAGGCCGGGCTCTACACCCTCAGCGACAGCTCTAGGGACATCGCCCACGCCCTGACGCAGGATGTCACCATCTACTATCTGGCCGAGACGGGCAGCGAGGACGCCATCATCACAAAGCTGCTGGACCGCTACGCCTCCGAGAGCAGCCACATCAAGTGGGAGACGAAAGACCCCGCCGTCTACCCGACCTTCGCCGCCCAGTACGGCGTGCAGTCGGCTGAGAACGGCAGTCTCATCCTCGTCTCGGGGGAGAAGAGCGCCGTGCTGGCGGCGTCCGACCTCTACGATTATGACTACTCCGATTACTACACCACCGGCAGCTACAGCGTGACCTTTGGCGGCGAAAATAAGCTCACCGCTGCCATCTACCGCATCACCAGCGGCGAAGAGCTCCACGCCTACTACACGACGAACCACGGCGAACAGCGCCTCACCGACACCCTGACCGACGCGCTGGAGGGCCAGAACCTTTCGGTCAGCCTCCTCGACCTGTTGACGGACACCATCCCGGACGACTGCGACCTGCTCATCATCAATGACCCGCAGCAGGACTTTGCATCGGCGGGCGGCCTCATGGATGAGATGTCGGCCCTGCGCGCCTACCTGAAAAATGGCGGACATCTGATGCTCGCCACCGACAGCTATTACTCCACCCCGAACCTTGACGCCCTGATGGCCGAGTTTGGCCTGACCCGGACGCCCGGCCTTGTGGTGGAAGGGGACAGCGGCCACTATCTGAACGGCTACCCCTACTATCTGCTGCCGGATTACGCCACCGACACCGAGAGCGGCACGCTGGACGGCATCGACACCAGCCGCCGCGTCCTGCTGCAGATGGCGCAGGGCATCACCATCACCGAGACAGAGGGTATCGCCTCGGAAGCCCTGCTGGTCAGTACCGAGAGCTCCTACAGCAAGGCGGCGGGCTATGAGATGACCACCGCCGAGCAGGAAGACGGCGACCCCGACGGCCCCTTTGCGCTGGCAGCCTATGCTTCCAATAACAGCACCGGCGCAGAGGTCATCTGGGTCAACTGCGGCAACATGGACAACGAAGCCGTTTACCAGACCGTTCCCGGCAACGTGACCTTCCTGCAGGGCTGCGCTGCCTCTCTGGCCGGGCAGGAGGGGACCACCCTCGTGGAGTCCAAGGCGCTGGAAGCTGCGCCCATCACCATCTCGGGCCACACCGCCGCTGTGCTGGGTCTGGTGTTCGTCCTCATCCTCCCGGCGGCTGTGCTGGCCGTGGGCGCAGTGGTGGTGCTGCTGCGCCGCCGCAAGTAAGGAGGCACGCCATGAAAACAAAACGGCGTACCCTCATCGTTTTGCTGGTGTTCGTTCTCGCCGCCGGGGCGGCGCTGGCCCTGCTGACCCACGCGAACCAGAAGGCCGAACAGGCCGCCAGTGAGGCCGAGGACGGCAGCATCCCGCTGCTGGATGGGACTACCGCCACGCTGGAAAGCGTCTCCATTCAGTATGGCGGTGAGACGCTGACGCTCCGGCCCTCTGACGACGGCTGGACGCTGACCGAGGACCCGGCTTACCATCTGGATGATTCGGCCTGCAGCACCATCCGCACCGCGCTGGCAGGCATGAAGGCCAAGCGCCAGCTCGAGGCGCAGCCCGGCGAGGACTACGGTTTCGACGCGCCTCAGCTTGTCGTAAATGTTTCGGCGGCGGGGGAGAGTACCACCCTTACCGTGGGAGCGGAGAACCCCGTCACCGGGGATGTGTACGTCCGGCGGGAGGGCGGCGACGCTGTCTACACCGTGGACGCGGCCAAGTTCCGCTGCATGGAGCAGACGAAGGCGGAGCTCTTTGGGGCGTTCAGCCCGGCGGGCATCACCGTCTCGGACATCGAGGCTGTGCGCTATACCCTCCAAAGCGGCGAGACGATCAAGCTGCAATCTGTCTCCCAGCCCACGGAGGCCGACAGCACCACCTACCAGACCATCTGGCAGCTCACAGATGAACCGAATGCTGCGTTGGACACCGACAAGACGGACGCTCTGCTGGCCGCACTGGCCAGCTATGTCACCGGGCAGGATACTGCCGCCGACCCTTCCGCCTGCGGCTTTGACGCCCCGCTGGTGACAGCAGAGGTGACGACGGCTGACGGCACCGTTACCCTGACGTATGCCATCGGCACCGACGGCTATTATATGATGGTGTCGGGCGACAGCTCTGTCTACACCGTGGACGGCCAGACCGTGCAGGCCCTCTGCCTGACGGCCCGGCAGCTGAAAGCCGACACCTGAGAATTTATCCCAAAAGCACCCGCAGTTCTGCACTGTAGGTGCTTTTATGCTGTATAAGGAAACGCTATATGCAAAATTGATGTAAAACCCGGGTGGGAAAAGCCCCCTCGGAGTCAAAGTTTCGGCAAACATCAGCAGAGTGATTGACATTTTGACAAAGATTGTTTAAGATAGACAAGACAGGGCAGAATAACTGCGCAATGTTACGGTCGTCATGGATGTTGTGCGGGGATGAGTCTGCTCCCACAGCCAGCACAGATTGGATGGGCGAGGGAGCAGACTCAAAGTCACCCTAATGCGATGGAAGGATGGGGGAGTAAACCCCTGTCTTTTTTCGTATCTGAGTTACAAGGAGGATATAGGAAAGAAATGAACAACTCGGTGATCGTTTCGCTGCGGGACATCGTAGTGGAATTTGATGGTCAGCGCATCCTGGATGGGCTGAACCTCGACATCCATGACAAAGAGTTTGTGACGCTGCTGGGATCCTCCGGCTGCGGTAAAACCACCACCCTCCGCCTCATCGCGGGCTTTCTGGAACCGACGTCCGGCAAAGTGCTGCTGAAAGGAGAGGACATCACAGGCGTACCGCCCTACAAGCGTCCGGTGAACACCGTGTTCCAGAAATACGCGCTGTTCCCCCACCTGAACGTCTTTGAGAATGTGGCCTTCGGCCTCCGCCTCAAGAAGATGGACGAAGAGACCATCCGCCGCAAGGTGCGGGATATGCTGGAAGTCGTGGGCCTGAAGGGCTTCGAGCGCCGCAGCATCGGTCAGATGTCCGGCGGCCAGCAGCAGCGCGTGGCCATCGCCCGCAGCCTGGTCAATGAGCCGGAGATCCTGCTTCTCGACGAGCCTCTGGGCGCCCTGGACCTCAAGCTGCGCAAGGAGATGCAGCTGGAACTCAAGCGCCTGCAGCGCGAGATGAACATCACCTTCATCTACGTCACCCACGACCAGGAAGAGGCCCTGACCATGTCCGACACCGTCGTCGTTATGAACGGCGGCAAGGTGCAGCAGATCGGCACCCCCGAGGACATCTACAACGAGC
>OGRQ01002088.1_pt1 | contig 15932 bp, 11 predicted proteins | sample 1553521 | NCBI WGS metagenome assembly OGRQ01 (sample SAMEA2580088, study PRJEB22360) | human gut metagenome | biome: human gut; feature: human-associated habitat; material: faeces | place: Denmark | collected 2008/2010
CGCCGCAGGCGTCCAGCTCGGCGAGGAGATCGGCGGGAAGGGGAAGAGGGGCTTCCGTTTCTTCAGCAAGGGCCCTGTTCCAGTCCAGCCATGCCGCGACGGCCCCGACGCCTTCGGTGCTGCCTTGCAGGGCGGGTACGCCGCCGTCATCAAGGATCTTGCGGATGGATGGAGCTATCCCACCGGAAATGTTGGATACGACGACCACTGGCTTGCCCGAGTCCGCCCGTGCCCGCACTGCTGCGGCGGCCACGTCGGAGAACTGGGCGATCTGTTCGTCCGCCATGTTGGAGGGCATGTCCTGCGAGACGATAAGCAGATCCACGGCGGGCTCCCGCGCGAGGATGCTGAGGCTGGCGGGGTAGGCTTCCTTGAGGTCGCCGCTCCCCCATGCGTCCAGCGGGTTGGCGAGCGGGGCATAGGGCGGCAGCACGTTGCGGAGCCCGGCCTTGCCCTCTTCGGAAAGGGGAGGGAACTCAAGACCGTAGTCGGAGCAGATGTCCGCGAGCATCCCCATTTCGCCGCCGGAAACGGTGCTCATGACTACGCGCCGCGAGGTCGTGGGAGCCCCCCGCAACCCCGAAAAGAGGATGGAGGTTTCGAGCAGCTCGTCCAGCGTGTTGACCCGGATGACGTTCCAGCGCCGGAAGAAGGCGTCGAGCGTCCGGTCGCTCCCGGCGATGGCTCCGGTATGCGTTGCCGCCACCCGGCAGGCCAGTTCCGAGCGTCCCACCTTGAGCGCGATGACGGGCTTTCCCGTGTCACGGGCCCGGCGGCACGCGTCCGCTACGCCTTCGGGATCGCGGATGGTTTCCACGAACAGGGCGATGACGGCGGTTTCGGGGTCATCCACAAGGTAATCCATATAGTCGGCAAGACCGAGCGCGGCTTCGTTTCCCGAGGAAATGAGCCGGGAAAACCCGGCTTCCCGGGGCGAGTTGCCGAGGGCCAGCAGCACCGCGCCGCTTTGGGCGATGACGCCGATGTTGCCTTTGCGGAAGGCGCGGGGGAGGGGAGCGCTGTACATGCCGACTCCGTCCGTGATGTTGGCGTAGCCGACGCAGTTGGGGCCGCAGAAGAGCAGACCCGTTTCCCGGCAAAAATCACGGATTTCCCGCTGCATGGCCGCTCCCTGTTCGCCGGTTTCGGCAAACCCGCTGGCAAAGGCCCATACACCCTTGACGCCGCGTGCATGGGCCGCTTTCAGGGTGGGAAGGATGGCCTTGTCCCCGAGCAGGACGGCGGCGCAGTCCACAGTGCCGGGGATCGCCTCCAGCGAGGGATGGCAGGGGTAGCCCAATACGTCCGCGTACTTGGGGTTGACCGGATGGATGGTTCCCGCGAACCCGAGGCGCTGGAGATTCCTGATGACGATGGAACCCGCTCCGCCTTTTGGGGATGCCCCGATGACGGCAATGGAATGTGGGGAAAAGAGAGGCGAGAGCTTCCACGGAGAGCGTTTCACGATGACCTCGTCTTTTTAAAATCCATAATATGAAATCGAGTATGCAATTCGAAGCTAATTGATATGACGAAAACTTGTCAATAGATCAAACTCAAAAATAAACTCATAAAAAATATTTTTGATAATATCAGTGATGATACTTGACATGAATCTATTGATATGATTTTTTTGAGCGCAACGGAACGGTATACGCCGGATCGTCGCGGGATGCCTCAAATGCCGAGAGGCGACGCATTCCACGTGCGGTACGGGAATGGCCGGAATGATTCCCCGGCCTGTTTGCAACATCAACCAAGGAGCCGGTCATGCCTCCCAAACTTCCTGATTTTGCGAATATTTCCGAAAGACTGCGCAAAGCTCTTCGTCTGGAGCACCGGATTGTCGTCATTGGCCTGTCCGATACCCCTCCCGCCAACCTGCCCCATTATGAGGGCGAACCGCTCAAGGCTTGCCAGATGCTGGACACGGTGCGCTTTGAAGGGAAATCGTTCTATACGGTTCAGAACGATCACTATGAATGCAAGAACGCCATTCGTTGGCTTGGCTTTGATGAGAGCTACGAAGGCCATTTCAGTGGCGAATGGGCTACGGGCGACTATCCTGACAACGGGCGTGCCTTGTTCCGGGCTCCCGCTTTTTCCCGCAGAATGTATGAAGAATCCCCGAAAGTGCGCGTGGGTACGGTGAAGTGCGCCTATTATATGCCGCTGGAAAAGGCCAATGAGGGCCCGGCACGCGGGGACGAGGTGGCCATCTTCGTGCTGAATCCGCGTCAGGCCATGTATCTGGCCCGCGGCACCCTGTATTCCCGTGGCGGCATCTGCTACGGCATGACCGGCCCCGGCACCTGCCAGAGCGTCATCGCCGGGCCGTTCTGTACCCGTCAGCCCATGTATTCCCTCGGCTGCTTCGGCGCCCGCCAGTTCATGAAGATCACCGGCAATGAAATGTGGTTCGGCGTCCCGATCGAACAGCTTGCCCTGTTGGCCGACGACGTCGAGCTGCTGCTCGAACGCCGCCCGGACCTCAAGGCGCAGATGGATGAGCCGTTCGATCAGGTCCATGTCGTCACGCAACACGAGCTGGATGTACAGAAGGCGAAGGGCAAGCTGATCACCAAGAACAAGTAGCCGTATTCCGGCGACGTCCGGACAGTGCGTCGGCTTCCGCTTGGAGAGGCCTTCCGGGGAAGGGGATGCTGCCCTGTTTTCCTCCGGAAGGCCTTGGTATGTATAGAATACAGTATAGTGTATATTCCTTTGACAGGGATATGGGGCTTTGGTAGGATCGCTTCCTTTCCTATCCTCAACGGTCAGGGCGCATTGTGAACCGCGACGAATTTTATACGGCGTTCAAGCACGACATCATCACCTCGAAGCTCAGGCCCGGCGAGCTGCTCAAAGAAAAGCAGATCATGCAGGACTACGGTATCGGGCGCCTTCCCATGCGCGAGATCATGGTCCGTTTGCAGCAGGAAAACCTCATCGAAACCATTCCCCGCATGGGAACCGTTGTTACCCGGCTTGACATCAAGCATATGCGCGATGTTGTGGAGTTGCGTCTGGAACTGGAATGCGTGGTCGCCAAGCTGGCGGCGGAACGCATTACGGACGAACAGCTTGGGAAGCTGCGGGAACTCGTCGAAAAAATCCATTCCTGCGCCGACGGCAAGAGCGATGCGGCGGCCGCGTGGGATGCGCAATTCCACCAGCTCCTGTATGAAGCCGCGGGCAATGCGGAACTCACCCGTGTCGTCAATGATCTGCTTCAGACGATGATGCGCTTGTGGTACTATCTGGAATTGTGGGACAAAGACTTCCTCAGCGATGCGGACGGCGCGCCGAATATTTTGAAAGCGCTGGAAAAACGCGATCCCGATCTGGCGCAGAAGGCCATGCGCGTGCACATTAATTATTCCGTCTCTCGTGCAGTGACCGGAAAGTTTGATCTGGCATAGCCGTTACGCTCCGGAAGGTTTCAGGAAGGCGGCACCGAGATTTTTCCGATTCCTCAAAACACAAGAGGCCACCATATTGGTGGCCTCTTGTGTTTTGGTCGAAAGAATGTTGGCGAAAGTGGACCCCGATGGGCCGTAAAGATTTTCATGCGGAGCGGGAAGGCCGCGCCGGAGTTGGTGAAGCTTCCTTGAGAAGGCGTCTCGGCGCGTCCCTTACAGAAAACATCAGGACCGTCCCTTTGGGGGACGATCCTGAATGGGGCCGGAGGGTAACGCTCAGTTACAGCGTGGAAGCATAGTCGGCCAAGCTTTTCAACTGCTCGTCCGAAAGCTGCTTGACGACGTTTTCCATGACCAGCTTGCGTTGGGCGCCAAAGGAGCCGTCCTTGTATCCTTCAAGTTTCTTGAGCAGATCGGCGGCGCTCTGGCCCTTGATGGGTTCAATGCCGCTGGCGGGGACGCGTCCGCCGTCAGCGCCGTGACACCCCTGACAGTGGGTTTTGAAGAGGTTGGCCGCATCGCCGTCGGCAAACGCGACGCCGAAGGAAGAGAGAAGCATCACGGCTGAAAAGACGATCAATACCTTTTTCACTGTATTTCTCCTGTCTTTTTACTGTTGAACCGTACGGACCCTTGCGGGAGCGCGCCTCAGGAAACGTGTTTTGAGGCGTGTTCTTCACATGTTTCTATTCCGTTGAGTAGCCGCATGGGAGTGAAAGCACCATGATAATATGGTTTATTCCCGTGTGAACAGCGTTTTCCCTCCTCAAGGGCATGGAGGTTCCCCGATGCCAGTCCGCGGGGTATGAGTCTAAGGGTATTTCCTCATCTATAATGGAAAAGGAGGCGAGGGGCGGGTAGCGTCAACAGCATACGTCCGAGCCGATTTCGCTGGATTTGGGATACGAGAGGAACGACGCATGAGCAAAAAACGGATAGGCATTGTCATGGCCCTTGTCACGCTTCTTTGGGCTGCGGCCGCTCACGCTTCGCCCGAGGCGTCGCGCCTGCTTTCTCCCCCGATGGCGTTGCCGGTACCGTCCGGGTTTTTAAAGGTACTTTTGCTGCTGACTTTTTTTGTGCATTTGGTGTTGGTCAATGTGCTCTTGGGTTCGGTGATCCTGTCGGTCGTCGATCGGCGGGCTTCGGCTTCGGACAAAAAGGGCGGGGTGGCCTTCATGCCCAAGGTGTTGGCCCTTGCCGTGAACTTCGGCGTCGCTCCTTTTCTCTTTTTGCAGGTGCTGTACGGGCATTTCCTGTACCCCAGCATCGTGCTTATGGCCGTGTGGTGGATGTTCGTCGCCTTGTTCGCTATGCTGGCGTATTACGGGCTTTACGTGAGCGACGGAGCGGTCAGGCCGGCGCGGCGGACCCCGATACTGTTCCTGTCCGCGCTGCTGCTTCTGATGACGGCCTTTCTGCTGAGCAACGCAAGTACCCTGATGCTGCGCCCGGACTTCTGGTTCCGGTGGTTCTCCGAGCCGCACGGGCATCTTTTGAACACAAGCGATCCCACCTTATTCCCGCGCTATCTGCATATCTTACTGGCTTCTCTGGCTGTGGGCGGCCTGACGATGGCCTGGCGCGCCCGGTGGAGCAAGCGCGATCCGGAAGTGGACAGGGAAGAGGCCGAGCACCGTTTCCGCCGGGGGCTGGATTGGTTTTTCTACGTTTCTTTGGCGCAGGTTCCGGTGGGGGGGCTGTTCCTGTTCACATTGCCCCCGGATGTGCGCGGCCTTTTTCTGGGAGGAGACGCGCTGTCCACGGCGGCCCTTGTTTTAGCCGTATCCGGGCTGTGCATCGCCCTTATCCTTGCCCGGCAGGGCGGGCTCAAGCTTGCCAGCGCCGCAGCCCTTGGCGTCATTCTGGTCATGGTCTGCGTGCGCGGGATGGTGCGCGACGCAATGCTTCAGCCCTACAGCGGCGCGGCGTCCCCGGCTCCCACCGCTTTGGCGATGCCTCACGGCCAGACCGCCGCCTTGTCGCTCTTTCTGGTAACCACCGTCTTGGTGGTTGCTGTCCTTGCCTGGCTGGGCCGCGTCCTTTTCCATGCCTTGAACCGCAGCGAAAGCTCGGAAATCCGGGAGGGATGACATGGAATTGCCCGTCTGGCATTTCGTCGGCATCGGTTCAGGGCTGATCATCGGGATCGTCTCCGTTTTACACGTCTTCGTGGCCCAGTTCGCCGTGGGCGGGGGGATCTATCTGGTATGGATGGAGCGGAAAGCCTACCGGGACGGCACACCGGAGATCTTGCAATGGCTGGAGCGCCATACGCACTTTTTCCTGCTCCTGACCATGGTTTTCGGCGGGCTCAGCGGCGTAGGCATCTGGTTCACCATGAGCGTGGTGAACCCCGGGGCCACGTCCATGCTGATCCATAATTTCGTCTTTTTCTGGGCCGCGGAGTGGGGGCTTTTCCTGCTGGAAGTGGTTTCCCTGCTGGTCTATTACTATACCTATCCTTGGAGCCGCAGCGGCCGGATGAGCCCGGAAACCCACATGCGCATAGGCATTGTCTATGCCTGCGCGGGCTTCCTGTCGCTCGTGCTGATCAACGGCATCATCACGTTCATGCTGACTCCCGGACAGGGGCTGGCCACCGGAAACGTGTGGCTCGGCTTCTTCAACCCCACCTATTGGCCGAGTGTGGTTGTCCGCCTGGGAATCTGTCTGATCCTGGGATGTTCGCCTTGTTCACCGCTCCGCGCATCGCCTCGGCGGAGGCCCGGCATGTCGCGGTGCGGGTGAGCGGCCTGTGGATCATCCTTCCCTTCTTTTTGCTGCTGGGCGGTTCCGTGTGGTATTTCATGGCGTTGCCGCCGGATCGGCAGGAAGCCGTCCTGAGCCGGACCCCCGATATCCACCCCTTCCTCATCACATACGGATGCTGCCCGTGGTCTTCTTGGCCGGGGTGGTGGCCTTTGTGCGGGCCGAGCGCCTCCGCAAGCCCCTGAGTATCGTCATCTTGTGCTCGGGGCTGCTTCTGGTGGGGAGTTTCGAGTGGGTACGCGAAACCGCACGCCGCCCTTGGGTGGCCGAAGGCTACATGTATTCCAACGGGATGAGTATTGCGCAGGATGCGCGGGCCAAGGCCGGGGGGATCGCCTCCGTGTCCGGCTGGGTACGGACGCTTGATGCGGTCGAAAGCGGTTCCCTGAAGCTTGAGGCGCCTCTTGCCGATGGGCTGAGCAAAGGCTCCATGCTGTTCGCGCTGCAATGCAACGTCTGCCACGGCTTGGGCGGGCCTCGTATCGACATCATCCCCCGGGTGCGGCGTCTGACCCGGTATGGCCTTGAGGCGCAGCTTCAAGGCCAGGGGACGCGGCTCGGCTACATGCCGCCTTTTGCCGGCAACCTTGCGGATCGTCAGGTATTGGCGGACTATCTTGAGCGTATGGGCGCACAGCGCCAGATCATTCCTTCCCCGGAGGCACAATGAGCAAGCACGCGTCATCCTCGTCAACGTCTTATGGAGCGAGGGCCTTGGCGGCTTGGCTGGCCGCGCTGGCTTTGTTCCTGATCTGGCTGGGCTGGGTTCTTTTTTCCACGTCTCCGATCGAGGGAAAGGCCGAAAAACCGCCCCTGCCGGGTGTTGCGCAAAGCGATCCCGGCACTGTGCTGGACAATCTGCCCGCCAAGGGTTCGTTGACCACTCCTAATATGCCTTTTACGGCTTCTCAGGAGTATGTGCTGACGGGAGCCGGATTGCAGGGATTTTACCAGACGTCCGCGCCGAACGACGTTTGGACCCTTTCCTATCCCGAACCGCAGCTCAACGCGCAAGTCATCAAGCGTGGGCCGCCCGTCCCCGAGATCGTGACCCAGGGCGTCGACGTAACGTGGGAGCTGGGCCCGCAATCTGGGTTGGCGAAAGATTCCACGACACGTCAGGGACGGATGAACGCTGTGGAGGATTCCTTTTTCGCGGCGTCGATTCCCGTGAGCGCCGTCAATGCCGACGGTGTGCTCAACCCGTATCCGGTGATCACGCTGCGCGCCAAAGACGAAAAGACCGGGAAGCTCCTGGCTGAAAGCGCCGCCGTGCTGGCTGTTTCTCCCGGCTTCGGCTGTGCCCAGTGCCACGCGAACGCCGGGACGGCCATTTTGGAAGTGCACGACCGCCACCAGTCCACCCGCTTTATGGAACAGCACGCGAAAGGTGAGGTCATTGCCTGCCGATCCTGCCATGTCGGCCTGAAAGACGGGAAGGCGGGTGAAGGGAAGAGTGGGCCGGAACTCAGCGTTTCCGCCGCCATCCACGGCTGGCACGCCACCTACCTGGCCGACAGGGGCGCTGACGCCTGCAAGACCTGCCATGTGGATCTGGGCCGCACGGGGGACGATCCGAAGGATGCCCCGCGCCGTCTGTTCGCCCGTGATTTCCATGTGGATCGGGGGCTTTCCTGCGTGCGCTGCCACGGGTTCATGGAGGATCATTCCCTGGCGCTGCTCAAGGCCGAGCAAGAGGCCGGGTTGCCGCAGGCCGCCAAGCTCATGTCCGGCATCACGGCACGCGAGGTCCCTTTGGACAAGATCAAGGGGCGGTTGCCTTGGGTACAGGAACCGGACTGTACCAGTTGCCACAATTTTTCGGAAAAGCCCAACCTGCTCACCGCGTCGGCCTTCAACAAATGGACGCCCAGAAGCGAAGGGCTGTCCGGACTCTTCAGCAGACGCCGCGACGATATGCTCATGGTGCGCTGCATCGTCTGCCACGGCGCGCCACATGCCGTGTATCCGGCGAGGAACCCGCTTGCCGACAATCTCGACAACCTCCCGCCTCTCCAGTACCAGCAACAGGCGGCCACGCTCGGGAGTTACGGCAACTGTGCGTTGTGCCACGGCCAGCCCATGGACTTTTCGGCGCACCATCCCTTGGTGCAGTGGAGCGAAAGGGAAATCCATGTGCCTTCCGGAGCGCGGCAGACCATGCCCCCGGCCCGGTTCTCCCATCAGGCGCATACGCCGCTGATCAACTGCACCACTTGCCATCACACGGGGTACGTGGACGGCAAGTCCCTGCTGTGCACGAGTTCCGGATGCCATGACGGCCTGACCGCCACGCTGCGCACCGACAAGAACGCCAAGCCCACGTTGAATCCCTTCTATTTCTATAACGCGTTTCATGGGCCATACCCGAGTTGCGTCGCCTGCCATACCGAATCGCTTGCGGCGGGCAAACCGGCGGGGCCCACGGACTGCAAGGCCTGCCATCAGGCGCCTTCCCCCTTATGGGCGCATGAGGCGGAAGCCGGGGGGTCCGGCACAGCGGCGCAATAGCGCTCCCGCACGGATGTTGGCGGGTGTCTCTTATATGCGGTTAGAGGTATTCGGCTTGAAATACGCTGGTGCGGACGTCCGCGCGGGGGAGGCAATCCTGTGTGGATTCAGTCGAAAATGACGTTTTCGGCAGAATGAACCTTTAAACGTGTCACCGCTCGAAAGTTCATTCCATTCTCGGAAGAGCAAGAGACTGCGTATACCTCAGCATGCTGAATGGCCAAGGGATCTTCCCCTTGGCCATTCGTTTTTTCGAGATGGGGTAGGTCCCGCATAGGCGGGGGATACGGTTGTGCCGCGTGGAGCAGGCTACCGGATGATGAACCGTCCGTCTTTGCCGGGAGTGATGGTTTTGCGCGACTGTATGGCTTCAGTCAGCAGGTCCTGGATGCTGATCCCCGTGTCCGTCAAGGATTGGATCGCATCTTCAGGAAAGGTCTGATCCATGACCGCGACCGTATAGACCCGTTGGGCCTCAAGAGGCTTGCCCTCCGCATCGGTTATTTTGATGATGCGTTTTCCGGGCATGGCGGAGGGCGCGTAGGTCATCTTCAGGCCGGAGAAGTAGTAGAACCATCCTCGGATGTCGTTGTCGACCGGTATTGCGTATTCCAACGTCCGGAGCAGGTTTTCCCCCGTCATGTCCACGACCTGCAGCACGCCCGATTCGCCGTGCTTCATATCGGGGAGAACCCGGATCACGTCATTGGTGGTCTGGGGGCCTTTATAGAACCGTGCGCTGACCCCCTTGCCGTTGTATTTCCCGTCCTTGCCGCTGTCGAGGAAGAGAGCGACGTCCGCCCCGGCCTTGGCCCTCATGGCATCGGTGAGGAAATTCCCCGTTTCTATGAGCGTGAAGTCCGCGGTTGCTTCTCCGATGACAGTGCAAGCCTTCGGAGGCAGGGGGTTCTTGTTTTGGTGATCTACCATCCGGATGACGTCATCCGGCGTGAGGGCACCCGCGAGCATCCCCGCCAAACCTTCCCGCAAGGCGTCCTGAGCGTTCTTCAACTCAGGAAAGATGGCGTACCGCCCATGACTCAAGGCCGGGAGCATGTCCGCAATTTCCGGGATATCCGGCGCGGGGACTTTCTTTACGCTGGAATACATGGCCCCCGTGTCCGCCGCCAGAGCGATCTGTCCTTCCGGCGTGCTGATGTAATCCATCAGCTGCATGACGAGATCGTATTTCTTTTTGTTCTGGGGTTCGCCCAGATGCTTGTTCAAACCGACATAACACACCATATAGAGGCGGGCCCAGTCGCAAGGGGTGCCGGGGCTGAAGAAAGGCATGAGCGCGAACTGATCGGTGGAGCCGGTGAGGGAGTATCCCCTTCGGGCAATGAGCACCGAATCCTCGACCATGGCGCACTGGCGGTTGAACAGCATGGTTTCCCTTTCGGCATAGGTCAGGCTCAGATCGCTTTTTTTCCAGACGCCGGCGTCGATCATGGTTTGAAACGTATTGAGGGCGGGGCGGAAATGCTCCCCGAAGCTGCCCCGGCCCTTGTTGTAGTCGGCCAGCCATTGGGCATCGGCCGGGGTGCTGAAGCAGTTTCCGTAGCTGTAGCCCACGAAGGCCGTATCCAGCACTTCGGAATTGCCGAAGCCGAGCTGGATGGAACGTATGCCGCTGGCTTCGATTGTCCGGCACAAGGCTATGAAGCTGTTGAAATCGTTCGGGACCTTCCAGCCTTTTTCCTCGAAGAGGGTTTTATTGTATACGATGCCCCGCACCTGCGCCGGTCCGGGCAGGTAATAGAGTTTGCCGTCGCGGGCTATGCTGTTGAGCATGGCGGTGTTGTACCTGCTGGTGAAAGGCATACTCGAAAGATCGAGCAGGCGGCTTTCCCAGTGCGTTTCCCCAACATCCAAAGGCCACGTCATGATAATGTCGGTCAGGTCATCGTGTTCCAAGCGCCGCTTGTATTCTACGATGCCCCTGTCGCTGGTAAAGTTGCCCACCTGAATGATATCGATCTGAGGAAACTTCTCCTCGACCATCCGTTCAAAGGCATTGATGGAAAAGGCGTTTTTAACGAGCACGGTTACCGGGATTCTGTCTTTGGAGGGGGGGGACTGGGTAAGCACATCAACGGGCTCCGCGCTGTCCGGCCGTTCACAGGCCGAGGACAGCGCGAGCAGGAACAGGCAGAAAATGATTCTGATGCCGATCATGATAGCTTCGTTTCCTCGGGATCGTCTTTGAGCGCCGCGCCGAAGGCAAGCCGTTCGAAATCGGGAATGGGCATGGGCTTGGCGAAATAGTAGCCTTGGATATAGTCGCATCCCAGACGCTTGAGCATGTCCACCTGAACGCGTTCTTCCACGCCTTCGGCCACGGTGGTCATGTCCAGCGAGCGGGACATGGCGAGGATGCTCCCCACCACGGATTCGGTGCGCTTTATGTCCAACGCTCCATTGCGGAAGAAGACCTTATCGAGCTTGATGGTGTCCACCGGGATGTTCTGAATCAGGTTGAGGGAGGAATAGCCGCTCCCGAAGTCGTCCATAGCGCAACCGAAACCGGCCGCATGAATGGCGTCGATGATCTTGCTGAGCTTGTCCACGTCCTCGAACACCACGTTTTCCGTGAGCTCGATTTCAATGTATTGCGGCGGCGTGCCGCACCTCTGGCAGATTTCGATGTAGCGCTCGAGGAAAAGGGGATTTTTGAGTTGCACGCGGGAGCAGTTCACCGATACTTTTACCGGGGTCAGCCCGGCGTCGAGCCACGCCCGGATGCGAAGGCAAACCTCTTCGAACACCCAGAGGTCCAGCTGGATGATGAACCCGTTCTTTTCGAACAGCGAGATGAACTCGTCGGGATAGATCATGCCTTCGGCGCTCATCCAGCGGACCAGCGCCTCTGCGCCGCCGATGGTTTCGCTTTCGGTCCGGTACTTGGGCTGCAGGTAGACCTGGAATTCCCTGTTCTGCAGGGCCGCCCCCATGATGTTTTCCAGATGCTTCTCCCGGAAAAGCTGGCGGCGGATGGCATCGTCATACACGGCGTAGCGCAGCCGCCCCCTGAGTTCGGTGGAGGTTTCCTTGAGGGCCAGCTTGGCCCGGTCGATCATGTGGGGGAAAGGCAGGGAATCATTGTTGATGACGTAGACGCCGAACTCCACAATGGGAGAGAGCCATACGCTTTTGGCGTCCTGCAAACGCCCGGCGGCCTCATACCATGCCTCAAAGCGCTTCAGTATCTGCTCTTCATTGGCGTAGACGGCCAGAATGCAGAAGTTGTCGGCAAACAGCCGTCCCATGCATTCATGGGGCGAGAGATCCGACATGATGCCGTCGTGAAGGCAGCGCAGCATTTCGTCGCACGTCTGGCGGCCGAATTCCTCGTTCAGCAGCTTGAATTTTTCCACGTTGAGGTAGACGAGGGAATATTGGGTCTTGCCCGCCGCCTTGATGAGTTCCGTGGCCAGCTCGTAGAAGCGTTCAATGGTGTTGCCGCCGGTGATGGGGTCCACGTAGGCGATCTGTTCGAGCTTATGCTTGTGGCGGGAATAGGTCAGCATCTGATACGCCACGAGCATGGCGAAAGCCAGCGTGATGGCGGCGCACAGCAGCAGGGTGGTCCGCATAAGCAATTCGGACTTGGCGTTCACCACCTCCACCGGGACGAACCCCATCAGATACCACTCCGAATTCCCCAGAGGGGTATAGGCCATGTATACCCGCCTGCCTTCCTTGTCGCTGTAGGCCACCACGCCGGAATTGCCCATGCCCATGTCGGCCTTGATCTGTGGAAGGGACATCCCATCCTCCATCATGACCGAGGAAAGGGAACTCAAAAGGTTGTAGCCGGTCTGGGGCGCGTATTGTGAACTGGACCGGATCACCATCGCGCCGTCTTTCTGGATGATGTGGACGTATCCTCTGCCGGAGAAGACGTTTACGGAGATGATGTGGTCGAAGGTGGCCAGATCATAGGTGGCGGCCAGCGCGTACATGGGAGTGCCGTTGATGACGAGGCCGTTCAAAGGGATGACGAAGACGATGCACTCGGTCCCGTTGATGACCTGGGAAGGGGACATGGCGCGGCGGCGGTTCACTACGGCTTCGCGCAAGTATTCGTCGCCGCTGAGCAGGACGACGTTCCCGTGGGCGTCATAAGCGTTTCCGTTGCCGTCAATAAGCAGAATATCTTTATAATTCCAGAATGTTTGCTGGGCAAGGACCTCGGGCTGCAACGCTTCGTAGGTCTTGACGCCGGAACTCTTGAGCACGCTGGAAATGGTGCCGAGCACGGCAAAGTTGTCTTGGATATTCCTGCTCGCGTTTCCGGCGATCTGCCTGGAAATTTCCTGCAAGTATTCGTGGCTCTCGTTTTTGATCGTGCTCTGGAGGCCCTTGTAATATTGAAGGCACAGGACGCCCACCATCAGAAAAATGAGAAGAAAGACGGTAATAACGATCCAATAGGGATTGTTTTTGGGATTCCTGATGATGCGCATTCCGCATCGCCCTCCGAATTGCTGATGACGAATTCCGGTCTGTGGAAAAAAGTCTGGATCGTTGCCGTATCCAAGGTCATCCATATAAGGGTTGGAGCAGGCTGTAGCCGGGCTCAGCCGCATCCAGCACATCTCCGGACCGTAAGGCGTCATCTCCGGCGGCCCGCCAGAAAACGCTTTCACACATAACGCTATGAAAAAGGTTTTTCCTGTTTTGTCAATATAGACATATCATATCTGTATGTCGCATATACTATATGAAAAACAAATTCCATAGGCATTCATGCCTGTTGGCCGAATGCCAGCCCTTTGAAGAATGAGCCCGTGTAGAACTTTGCTGTAAGGTATCACAATGTATTTAACACTCTAACTGTTCCTCTCCCTCTTCACAAGGGATGATCGCGAATTGTCCGTCATTTTGCCACCGCCGGACGGAAGCCATACGGCGAGGGCTGGCGGCGTGCGGGCTGTTATCGCAGCATAATACCGTGTTTTTTTAGCTTTGTGTACAACGTGGAACGCTTGAGATTGAGCAGTTCCGTCATGCCTTTTTCCCCGTACACGCAGCCTGAGGCGATATTAAAAATATATTCGAGATAACGCCTCTCGAGCTCGTCGAGTGTGGGAATGTCGTTGACCACAAACCCGTGGCGGCTCGGCGTTTCCTCGCTGGTTTTCCGGTTCGGCGGCGAGTGCGGCACGTTCAGGGCCGGAAGGCGGTTCAGGATGACCGCCCGCTCGATCACGTTCTTGAGTTCCCTGATGTTTCCGGGCCAATCGTAACTGCGGAGGACGGCGGTTTCCTCCTGATTCAAGGCGAACGGGAGCTGGTTGTAGCGGCGGCAGAAATGCTCCATGAAGTTCTGTACAAGGGGGATGATGTCCTGCCTGCGTTCGCGCAGCGGCGGCAGCATGAGCGGGACGACAGAGATGCGGTAGAGCAGGTCCTCACGGAAACGGCCTTCCTGCACTTCCTGCCACAGGTTTTTATTCGTGGCGGTGATGAGCCGGAAGGAAGAATAGATTTCCCGCGTGCCGCCGACCCGGATAAAACGCTGCTCCTGAAGGACGCGGAGGAGTTTCGTCTGGATCGCCGGAGGGATGTCTCCCACTTCGTCGATGAAGAGCGTACCTTGGTCGGCGAGTTCGAAGAGGCCGATCTTCTGCCGGATGGCCCCGGTGAACGCGCCGCGCTCATGGCCGAAGAACTCGCTCTCGAAAAGGTGTTCCGGGGTGCTCGCGGGGTGAACCGCGATGAAAGGCCCGCTCCGGCGGCTCATGAGGTGGATCTGCCGGGCCATGACCTCCTTCCCGACGCCGGTTTCCCCCAGAATGAGCACGGGCGCGTCCGTCACGCTCACGTGCCTGACCTGTTCGAGCAGCTCCCCGAGGCCGGTTCCGAACAAGGGGGCAATGTTTCTGTCCTCTTGGAGCACGACGGACTGGAAGCGCTCCTTTTGGTGCCGCGACTCCTCGTCGCGCACTTTTTTGAGGCGCAGGGCGGAGCGTACTTCCGAGGCGAACAAATAGGAGAGGGTATGGAGCTCGGGCTGATGGAGGTGGGCGAATGAGCCGTCGGTAAAGGTGCTGTCCAGGTAGAGCAGCCAAAGGCCGGATTCGCCGATGTCGAGAGGCAAACAAAGCCCTTGCTCGCCGCGTCCCGGAGCGGCAGGGCGGTCGGAAAAGCCGTCGAGCCATTCGAGGCACGGGCGCATCTGCTCGCTTTTCAGTTCCATGTCGGTCAGGTTGACGGCCGCGACGCAGGCAAGCCGGTTGTCCTCGTCCCGCCGGAACAGCGCTCCGCGTTCCGACTTCAATTCCTTCTGGGCGATGGCGACCAAGCGGTGCAGGGCGCTGGTCAGGCATGTTTCATTGGAGAAAACGTTGAACGCGCGGTGGCAGCGTTCCACGCAGGAGTCCTGCGGGCAGTCGTAATGCCCGTCGCCGAGGGCGGGGAGCCTGTTTCCCTGGGAATGGCGGGTTAAAAGAAGGACCATCTGCTGGTAGGAAACGCTCCGATCGACGCGGAACCCGGCGCAGGCTTCCGCCTGATCCCGCAGGGCCGCCGCCGAGGCCGCATCGCCGATCCGTTCGAGGACGTTCGCCAGTTCATTGGCGCTGAGGGCTTCTTCGCGGCGATCGCCCGTTCCGGAGATGCAGTCCAGGCTCTCGCGCAGCAGCGTCTGCTCACGCTCCGGATCTCCGCCGCGATCCCGCAGACGGAGGGCTTCAATACGCAGCGCAGCCCCCCTGAGCTGGCGGTTGGTGCCTTCCTTGAGCTTTTTTAGGATAAGATCGAGCGGGTACCGCGAGATTGGCGGAAACCCGGCCTGCTCCAGCGCATAGAGCATGTCGAGGTTGAGGGGGTCTTCGAAGGGGACGTGCGGCGCGTTGGGAGAGACGCCCCTCGCGGCCTGCCCGGTGAGCAGGGCGTGGGCGGACCGGAGGCGCCCGTTCAGATAATGGTAGAGTGCGATGCCCCGGACGGTGCTGACGGCGGTCTTGTTGTACTGCCGTGCGTCGAATGCCATGAACAGGCAGTCCAGATTGAGGAGGGCGGCGTCCATGTCCCCGACGCGGAGCATGGCGAAAGCCAGATGCAGCATCCAGAACATGGAGAGCATACGGTCCCCGGCAAGGGCCGCCGTGCGGCGGGACGATTCGTTGATGCCGAGCGAGAGGTGGTATTGCCGCAGGTAGAACGCGGACTGGCTGGGGGAGGAGGGAAGGAGGCTGGCGGAGAGCCGGTGACGCAACA
>OGRQ01002089.1_pt1 | contig 15930 bp, 35 predicted proteins | sample 1553521 | NCBI WGS metagenome assembly OGRQ01 (sample SAMEA2580088, study PRJEB22360) | human gut metagenome | biome: human gut; feature: human-associated habitat; material: faeces | place: Denmark | collected 2008/2010
GAATACGCAAAATTACCTGGCAAAAATATTAAGTCCTTTTGTGTTTTTATGTGAACATAATGTAGAAGAAATAAAATAGGGAAAAATACATATTTTACATGCAGACATGAAATAACAATATAGGTTAATATAATTGCAGTAACTAAATCAAAGTAATGAAAAAAGTTAATAGCAGATAATATAATGAAAAATTTGCTAAATATTGCATAACCAAAGGCATATTTTACAATTTTTCTTTTAAAATACATTTGTAAAAAATCGTATAATATAGAGTTGATTAACACTAAGATTAGTATTGTTATAGCTAAAATCATAAAGATTCCTTACTCTCCCTTAATAAGCCAATCCAATGACACATCAACCTTGCTTACCAGGCGAACCAGCTGCTCCGTAGTGGCGTCTTCTTTACCAAGCTTGATTCTCATGTATCTTTTTTCATCAACACCCATTAAACGCGCCATAGCCTTGTCTAAATAACCGAGCTCTTCTTGTAGTTCTGCAAGCCTGTGTCCGAAAAATTCATAGTTTTTGAGAACCTGCTCGTTATCTTTTGGTTGGAGGGTGTTTTGAGCAGCAAGCTTAAAATCAGAGAATTTTACTCCAAAATGTTTTTCAATTTGCTCTATTTCTCCAGGTCTAAAATGACTATCTCTTATTAACTTTTTATTAACTGCACTCTTGGTAATCCCCAAAGCTTCCGCAATGTCAGCTTGTGTTATAAACTCATTTGTTAAGAATTGTAAAATAGCTAAAACTTTTACAGGTTCCATATCTTGGCTCTCTATTTGTCTACAAAATAGACAAAAATATAAAATATTGGTTGACATTGTGGACAATGTGCGTTATTATTATTTCATAAGCTACTTTGAAAGGGTCTTATGAAAGAAAGATATTATACAAGATTATCTGATAATGTTGCTCTTTTTGTAGAAGAAATCGCCAAACAAAGGAAATGGACAACTTCTTTTACAATTAATGAGTTATTATCTGAACTCTTAGAACAAAACAAGGAGAGAATCGCTTAAACGATATCTCCCCTTAAATTATTCCGTAAGAATATCTTACCAAAAACACAATAAAAAGACTCCTATAAAGGGTCTATTTGTAATGCAAAATTTACAAAAGTCACAAAAAGAAAAATCAACTAATAAATGAACAAAAAATACTTAGTAGACAAAGAAATAGACGGTATAAGGGTCAAAGTATATTTTAATGAAAAAAAATATACAGAGGAAGAGAAAAGACAAAAAATAGCACAATTAGTTTATGAGTTAGCTGATTTAGAACTAGGACAACAAACAGCATAAGGAGCAAACAGCATGACAAACAAAGAATTTATATCAATCTGCATAGACGCGTTGTTGACAGTTGTGTTCTTTGTGGCGGCATATATCTTCTTTTGTGCTGCAGAACCGTTTTTGCAACTTTTGCAGGGGGTGCACTAATGTACGGACTTAATCCTTCAATCACAAACAGCACTTATGCAAACAGCCCGTATTACAAAAACCCTTGTGAATTCTGTAAAAGCAACGGGTGTATAGGATGCATTTATAACAATGAATACAACCCGGATGAAAAAGACGAAGCAGAAGAGCGCTTCTTAATACAAGCTGAAATGGAAAGTGAACTGCTATGAATTTACAAAATATGACAGTTGATGAACTTATTCAAATTTTGCGCGACGCAGTAGAAACGCGAAACGGAAAGATGATTCAGGCTGTAAAAGACGAATACAACAGGAGAAGTAAATATGACGAATGAGTTAACAACGCTTACAGATGAAATGATTGAGCTGAAAGATGCTATTGCAAGATACAAGTTCGAATTAAAGCAGCTTGAAAAGAAAAAAGAGCAGCTAGATATAAAGCTTATCGGCGTTTTAAAAGAAAACAATGTCAATGAAATGAATCTCGGGCACTGTCATTTTTATTTAAAAACAAAACAGCGTACAGCTTTTGACCAGTCGCTTTTTAAAGAAGAGCACCCTTCCTTATTTGAAAAATACTACATTACAAAAGAATCAGAAGTATTTGAGTTTAAATTAGGAGCATAGACGATGAATATTTATGAAAAGCTTTCTAAAGCACGTGTTCTGTTGCAGAGCAAACAATTAAAAAAGAGCGGAAAAAACAGCTATAGCGGTTTCACATACTTTGAACTGGGCGATTTTATGCCGGAAGTTAACAAAATATTTGAAGAACTTGGACTATGTTCTGTATTTAATTTGTTCATTGATAAAGCACAACTGGTTATAACCGATACGGAATCAGAGTCTACTGTAACTTTTGAAACTCCTACGGCAAATGCACAACTTAAAGGCTGTACAGAAATACAGTCACTTGGCGCCATTCATACTTATTTAAAGAGATATTTGTATTTGAACGCTCTTGAAATTGTGGAATCTGAAGCATTAGACCCGTTAGTTGGTACAGACAAAATAGAAGAAATGCAACCCTCCAACAATGATGATTTTGACATTATTGCCGGCATTGATTCTTTGAACACCGTAAAAGAGATAACTGATTATTCTAACCAATATATAAACAAAGTCTCTAGCCGAAGTAATTTTATTAAAGCAATAAACGCACGCAGAAAAGCAATAACGGAGATTAGTTAATGAGCATAGAGGATTACAGCACAGAATTGATTAAAACAGCAAAGGAACTCAAAGAGCTGGCTTTTGAATACAAAAAAGCAAGAGCTGATTATTCACAAGCACTAAACGGCTTAATCACATTGATACACAAAGCCTCGCTTGCAGGCGATAAGGCTTCGTTTGATAACAAAATACCAAAATTATTAGAAACACAATTTAAAGATGATGCAGCAATGCTCATAAAACAGTTTCATGGTTCACAGGCTTTGTATAAAGGGCTTGAAGAGGTTTTAAAAGCTTATCAGGCGCATATATCAGGTATTCAATCGGTTATTAAATACAATCTCTCGGGGGAGATTGCAGAAGCTACTAAACACAAGTACGGAGGAAATTAAATGAAAATAGGTAACGCTTGGACAAAAACATCAGATGACGGACAGACTTACATTTCAGTAGCACTGGATGAGGTCATTCTTGAGAAATATCCGTTTTTAAAAAATTGTTTTGTAAATCTATGGAGAATACCGCAGGAAGAAAGGAAAAACGAAAACTCGCCCGGATGGGCTGTTAATCTCTCGGCCAAAAAAGAAAAGCCAAAAGAAGAACAGGAATTACTAGATTAAAACTCCTTCTCCAAGATAATGGAACATCTTCAGGGGCATATCCATCATGCCAGACCCGAATATATGCCCCTTTTTCTTATCAGATATCAGAGCAGAAGAATGTATAAAAAACAGATAGAACCAACAATATTACGAAGATGGACAATGTCGGCAAAGGAATGCCTGGACAGAGGCTGCGTGTGCGACGGCTGTAAGTACAGCGAATATTTTAAAGGCACAAGATACAAATGCCAAATGAAAAGGTACGTAATAGAGCTGGTTAAAAAATTCGGACATCCGAAAGACGTTCAAACAAAAACAATAATAGGTGAAGAATAATGGCAAGACCAAGCAAAGCAACTGTAGACTACTTTCCCCTTGATTGCAAATTCGGGGATTCATTAGAAGCAATAGAGAACATGTATGGCAATGACGGTTTTGTTGTATGGGTTAAACTATTGCAAAAGCTTGGCAGAAGCGACTATCACGCTATTGACTTAAGAGCAGAAGGTCAATGGAAACTCTTTTACTCCATATTCAAAATGCCGGAAACCCGCGTTAAAGGCATTTTGAACACATTGGCAGAGTTAGAGTGTATTGATAAACACCTTTGGGATAATAAAATTATCTATTCAGAAAATTTTGTTAAGCGTGTTTCCGATGCTTATCGAAAACGACAAAATGCCCTTTTAAGCTACGAAAAAATATGCGAGTATTTTGGAGTTTCCGGCGGAATATTCCGGAAGAAACCCGAAAGTTGCGTAGTTTCCGGCGGAAGAAACTCGGTTTCCGGCGGAAGAAATCGGGAAAGGGAAAGGGAAAGAGGAAAGGGAAAGAAAAAAAATAAACAAAAAAAGATTGACCCTTTCATAAATGACACAAAAACAAAATTCATCGAAGAATACAAGAAAGTTTTTGGCATAGCTCCTGTTCTAACTCGTGAAGACTGCAGCAAAATAACAGAGCTGCTAACAGACATTGAAGACTTTGAAAATCTGCTGCCTGTAGCTATGGCTCGTCTGAAAGAAAAAAAGTTTGACGATATCAACTATAAACCGGGTGCAAACTGGCTTTTGAAAGACAACAACTTTGCAAGGGTTATAAACGGCGAATTTAACGCTGTTGAAATAGAAAATAACACAAAGGAGACAGACATTGAGCACAGTTACAACGGTTTTGCTTAAACAATACGAAAGAGAAATCCTCTCGATGATACTGGGCGATAAACTCGGGAACAAAGATTCAATTATAAACTCACTGCTGCCTGAAATGTTTACTCAAAGCTTTCATCGCACTGTATTTGAGGTGTGCCAGCACCTGAAAAATACACATCAGGAGGTTAACAAGTTTGCGATTATGGAGATAATCGGCAATGAAGAACAGGCAAAAGTAATTGAACAGATTTATGAGGAATTTATCAGCAATGTAAACTATGAGTATTTTGTAAAAAAGCTGCAAAATGCCTATATCGACAGACTAATAAAAGGTGCATCCACAACAGCAGACCTTGAAAAGATTCAAGAGGTCAGAGACTTTTGTGCTGACACATCAAACATTGTGCACATCTCTGACGGAGCAGAAAGGTTAATCTGTGACTATTACGAAAAACAGGAAAATGCTGTTTTAACAGGCTATAAGTCAATCGACAGCAAAATAGGCAGTCTTTTTGGCGGTGATTATATCGTCATTGCCGGAGCAACATCCATGGGCAAGACATGTTTTGCATTGAACCTGCTTAGAAAAATGGCGGAAAGAAATACAAAATGTTTGGTCTTTAGCTACGAAATGGGGAAAGCATCTTTACAGAACAGGCTTATTTGCTCTGAAACCGGCATAGGCTCATGGAAATTTAGAGCCTTTAACTTGAATGCGAATGAGCAGAACAAGTATCAGGAAGCAGCCGAAAATTTGAAATACTTTCCTATCTATCTTTGTACTGACCCGGATGTAGACATGGAAAAGATGAGGAAAATCTGCAAAAAATCAGATGCGGATGTAATTTTTATTGATTATTTAGGGCTAATCCCTAACAAACACGGCAGAACTGTATATGAAAAAGTAAGCGAAAACTCCCGTGCGATAAAAATGCTTGCGAAAGAAACAGGCAAACCTTTTATTGTTCTTGTCCAGCTTAGCAGAGCAATAAAAGAACGCAAAGACAAAACACCTCTGCTTTCAGACTTAAAAGATTCCGGACAAATAGAAAACGATGCGGACATAGTCAGTTTTGTTTACCGTCCGGGATATTACGACAAAGAAACAAGCCAGTCACTGTTATATTTTATTACAGCAAAGAACAGAAACGGTGAATCAAATGTTGTTACGCCGCTTCGGATAGATTTACAAGCACAAAGGATTTTTGACGATGGTGAGCATTATTAAAGTATTTAAAATTTTAAACCCTGTTTTGGGAAATTTTAAATTATTTCAAATATCTCTCAATAATTATTTGAAAAAAGCACATGAAGACAAATGCAAAACAGTTGTTTTGTTGTCTCAACTCAATAGAAAGGTTTAACAAATGAGTTACATAGGCTTTATGAGAAACACAGTTAACCATATAGAAAAACTTTTTAACAAGTATTTGCAAAATACAAAGATTTATCCTTCCTCTTTGGAAAAAGAAGATTACAAAAACTTTATTTTCCAAATGGAGCGCATCCACAGATACGGCGAGATAGAAGACGAAAAAGAATACAAAAAGCTTATGAAACGATTGAAAGAACACGATTTAACAACAGTTGTAGAGCTTAGAAAGGCGATAAAATGAAACTACAAGAACTTGAACAAAAATACGAAGAACTCGGCAGAGAAATTGAGAAGCTGAAAAACCAGAAGAAGGGTAAGAGGTGGAAGCCTGATTGTGGTGAAGAGTATTATTTTATAGGCTTATTTGGCGGTGTATGCGAATTTTCGTGGAATAATTGTCCTCAGGACAATTATCTATATTCTCAAGGCAACTGCTTCCAAACAGAAGAAGAAGCCAAAGAACAGTCTGAAAACCTCAAGACAAAAGCAGAGCTAAGAGCGTTGGCAGAAGAGTTAAATGGCGATGAGGTTATTGATTGGAACGACGGCGAGCAATGGAAATATTGTATTTTTTACACATCCAGAGGAAACTACATTGATAGTGATGAAATGTGCGCCTGTCAAAGTCAAGGTGCAATCTATTGTTTAGACCCCGACTTTCTAGACAAAGCCATTGAGCGCATAGGCGAAGAACGTCTTATTAAGATGATTAAGAGCGGGGTGTAGGATGGCTTATCTATTTATCTATCTGATACAACTGGCAGATGTAATATTGGTTATTGGTGTGATATCGTGCGTTGCGGCGTTGACTGCGGGCGTTATGTATTTTGCGACAATGTCAGAAGATTGGTGCAAAGATATTAGCAAAATAATGAAAAATGTATTAATAGCGTCCATTATCACAGCTATATTATCAGGATTATTCCCTTCAAAACAAACCCTGTTGTTATCAGGCGCAACATACTACGGCACTAAGGTTTATAAAAACATCGTGACTGATGAGAAAGTATCTAAGGTCAATACTATTATAAATCTCGAACTGGAGAAACAAATCAAAAGCTTAAAAGAGGAGTTGAAATAATGACCATAGAACTATCAAAACAGCTGTGCGAGCTGTGTGGGCTTCCTTCTGAGAAAGAAGTAATTGACCCAAAACAAAAACAACTTGCAGACCATGGAGACCCAAGATTTTCTACACCAAGTTTGATAAAAGTAACATTAGACTTTACCAAGCCAGAGAATTTTATAAGGTTATTTAATCTTAAATGGTATTTACCTGATGATGAATATGGTACTCAGGAGGCGGGGCTTGCTTTTTATGTATTGTTTAATTATGGAAACAGCTCACAGGATTGGAATACCGAGGGATTTATCAGGATTCTAATAGAAATACTACAAAACACAAGAAGCGAACTTTATATTAAATATATAAAACAATCAATCAGAGAGGCAGAGTGGGTGTATGTATAGCAAGCTGAAGCTAATTTTGCTAATAAATATCATTTTTATACTTGCAGCAATAACACAGGATTTTTGGCTGCTTATCCCGCTGAATATCGGTATGTTATGGAACACATTAATGAAAGGTTGACAAATGTATAAACCACAAGAACAAATGTCAGAATTGGAAAAAGAATTAGAATTACAATTTTATAGAGCTTCACTCGAACTGTATGAAAAACAAATTAATTTAGTATGGGAAATATTAGAAAATGACAAGACAAACATAAGTAATTTCGAAACATACAAAAAATTATTAGAAATGAAGGAAAAAGTAGAAGAAGCTATAAAAGCAAAGGGATATAACAAATGACTAACCACATAGAACAAATGATGAAAGCTGCGGGTATAGAGCCTGTATACAGCCCTATTGAATGCTTGCATTGTGACGATAAGGGGTTTTGTCCACATGCCAAGGCTCTAATAAGCAAAGGTATTGGATTTAAATATCCCTCGTTCACCCCCGCCAAGCAGCTGGAGCTGATTAAGCTGATATGTAAAAGCAGGAATATCTGTGAATTGAGTATACATTTAGTGCCATATGGCGCAGGCGAAGACTTTTGGTTCCAAAAGGTGACATATTTCAAAGAACAAAAATGTTATATGGATAAAGAACCAGTGCTCGTTGCTGCAAGTAAGTTTGAAAATGTTTTAGCAGAGTTAACGATAGAGTTAATCAAATCAAACGAACTCGACAAAGCAGAAGTAAAGAGGATTTTGGAGGATGACTAAATACTGTACATCTTATGAATGTTTTAAACAATGGCTAGAAAGCGAGTTGTAATGAAGAATTACGAGATATGGTTGACATCATCAAACGGGGATTCAAAAAGCTTAGTAAAACGCTATCCCTTTGAAATCCAAGCTGTCATTTGGTGCTTTATGAACAAATTTATAAACAGCGGCAGCGGATATTATTTCCTTGACCCAAGAGTTGAAATAAAGGAGGTAAACAATGACAACTAACTACGAACGAATAAAAGCCATGAGCCTTGACGAGATGGCGGAATGGTTGAGAATATATACAAATTGCGTATTTTGCAATCAGATTTTTGGTTCTGTAACATGCTCAAATTGTAAACAAGACTATGAAAGACCCTACAAAAATTGGCTAAAGAAAGAGGCAGAGAATGACAGATAAAAAAGAAATAATAATTGATGGCGTGGATGTGAGTGGGTGCGAATATTATTGTAATGGTATTTGTAATATTCCTGATGTAATAGAAACTTACGACAGTTGTATAGATAAAGACACTTGCCACTACAAACAACTCCAACGCAAAAAGGCAGAGTGCGAGGAGCTATCAAATGAAATCGAAGAGTTAAATGTTAAATACGAAACAGTTGTTAACCTAGCTAAAAAGAATGCTGATGCAAACGAGTATTGCTTGCAAGAATTGGAAAAAGAAAACCAAAAACTCAAGCAAGCCCTTGATGAGATTGAGAAGATTGTAACATTAGATAAAACACACATTAAGTACGCAGGTTCAACTCTGGTTATTTGCGATGATATCCTCGACATCATCCGCAAGGCGAAAGGAGAAGAATAATGCATGTCTTCGCAAGCTCTCAAGATGCCGCAAAAATAGCAAAGAAAATTGAAAAGCTAAAACAGCAGCGAAAAATCTCGACCTATGAGCTCGCATTAGACATGGGGTTGAGTGAATACCCAATTCAGACACTGCTTGCACACAACAAAGCAACTGTAAAAACAATCAACACAATAAATTATTACTTAACTTCATTGTAAAAGGTTCTAAATAACATGAAATACAACTACAAATACAATTCGAACGACTACAAAACCCCACCGGAACTCTACGAAAAAGCTTTGAAGTTTTTCGGCATAGACAAATTTGGCTGTGATGTGTGCTGCTCTGAAAAGAACGTACCAGCAGATAATTATTTTATAGAGGGCCAATCAGACGGGCTCACAGCTGAATGGAAGCAATACAACTGGTGCAACCCGCCATTCAATGAATGCAAAAAGTGGATAGAAAAAGCATTCAAAGAACAGCAAGAAGGTAATACAACATGTATGCTGATTCCTGTAAGAACTGAAACAAAATACTGGCACGATTTTATCTTGAACAATCCGGCAATACATCTTGAATGGCTGCGAAAAGGATATAAGTTTTTAGACAAAAATAACAACGAAATGGGCGTGTTCAAAAACGCGCTCGCTCTGGTTTATTTTTTAGCTTATTGAGGAGATTTTATGAAGCTTACGGAAGAACAAAAAGTTATATTAGAGGAATTGATTAGCGGCAGCACAAACCAGCAGATAGCGGATAAAATAGGGTATTCTGAAAGTAGTATAAAAAGAAAAGTAAAAGAGTTGCTTAATGTGTTTAATGTCAAAAATAGAGCTTCATTAATAAGTGGAGCAGCTATTGCCAAAATACAAAATTTGTTTTAAAAGTTGACCCAAACAGGTCAAAATAATTTGCTATAATAACAATAGCCCGGTAAAAAATGGGGCAGTCTTAAATATCCTGAAATAACGGCGGCTGTCAGTAGATGTTTTTACAATACGGGGTAGGATAGGAGCGTCCTTTTGCTGGTACTGAACAATGAACTGTACGAGCCTGATTGTGTATATAAATTAGGTTCTAAATGGCTTGAATTTGCGTATTGTGGCATAAATAAAACACCTGTTGCAAGGATATTTCACAAAACAAAGACAATGTTTAAGACTTCGTGTTTTATCGGTGCACGTGCAAAAACTGAAAAAGAGCGTTTTATCAGAAGAATTGAACACAAAAAGAACAATACAAAACAAGGCTCTTTCTCAAATCAAAACGTTTTTTATGGAGATTTTCTTAAAACACGCAAAAAAGATATTAAAGGTAACCCGATTTACGAACAAACACGTAAAAACTTCAACGGACAATACGAAATCCTAAATACAATACATACAAACTACTCAACTATGTAGATGCAGTTATTCAGGGTGAACATCCCTCTTTTCGTCATATTATTCACCCTGTTTTTTTAGATTATGGAAAAATTAGCAATATTAGGTGTAGGCAAATCTCTAAAAAACTTTGACTGGGATTCTGATTATGAGGTCTGGGGATTAAACCATCATCAAGACAAATTCAAGCGTTATGATTTGTGGTTTGACCTGCACAAACAAGAAAAAATCGAAGGTATTATTACTCAAGCCAACTTCCCGTTTGAGGAAGTGTATAAGCTTCGCCGGATTCCGGTTGAAGGAAGGACGATTGAAAAGCACCGCTACTTTGCATCTTCAATGAGTTACATGTTAGCTTATGCGATTTTAAAAGGATATGAGGAGATTCTTTTTGCGGGATGTGACTTTGATTGTGCAGAGGAAAAGCGTACAAAACAAAGAGATTGCCTGGAACAGTGGATTGCATTTGCGCAGGGACGGGGAATAAAGATTAAAGTCATAGCGGGTAGCCCGTTATGCAGTGAAACAGGACAGTATATCAGGTGATTTTATGGCTAAAAAAAAGAAGCGTAAAACTGATAAAAATTTAATTCCTTTTAATGAATTAACAAAGGAAGAACAGAGAAAAATAGCGCAAATGGGCGGTATCAAATCAGGCGAAGTTAGACGGGAGAGGAAGAAGCTAAAAGAGCTGCTTGAAATAGCATTGCTGCTTGCTGATGAGGACACAGGCGAACAAAACGATATGTCCATAACAACAGCTTTAATAAAAAAGGCAACCAAAGGCGATGTATCGGCATATCTTGCAATAAGAGATACTTTAGGCGAGAAGCCTGTTGATAAACAAGAAATCTCTGCAAAAGGTATTAATGTTGTTGTTGGTTCAGAAGAAGATAAAGAACTAATAGAGGATATCTGATGTTAAAGTTATCACCTGTTTTTAGAAAAAATGCGGGTGCTTTAAAAGAGAATTTCAGGTACATAATTAACCAGGGCGGGACATCAAGCACAAAAACTTTTTCTATCCTTCAATTGCTTGTAACAATTGCATTAAAGTATAAAGTAAAAATCGACATAGTGGGGCTGTCTGTTCCTCACTTAAAACAGGGTGTGTTAAATGATATGCCTACTGTTTGTAATCAATTTGGCATAGATTTTTACAAGTATTATAAATCATCAGACAAGATATTTTCCGCAGGAAAAGGAACAATAGCTTTTTTATCTTTTGATAAGCTTGGTTCAGCTCATGGCGGCAGACGTGATTATTTGTACTTGAATGAAGCAAATCATCTGCATTACAATATTGTTGAACAGCTGCTTATCAGAACTAGAAATAATATCTTTATTGATTACAACCCCACAAATGAATTTTGGGTTCACGAAAAAATCTTTAAAGATGAAGCGGAAAAAGCAAAACTTATACAATCAACCTACAAAGACAACCCTTTTTTGGAACAAACTATAATCAATAGTATTGAAGCGAGAAAGGGTGACAATAATTTTTGGAGAGTTTACGGGCTCGGTGAATTAGGTATTGCAGAAGGGCTTGTATTTGAAAACTTTGAGGTTGCAGACTTTGACAAAAACAGGTTTTCAAAATATCGTTACGGGATTGACTGGGGTTTTTCCAATGACCCGTTTGCGTTTGTTGAGTGTGCGATAGAGCAAAATAAACTTTATATCTGCAATGAAATTTATCAAACAAAACTCTTGAATAAAGACAGTGCGGAGCAGGTAAAGCAATATATTACATCTGAACGTGTTATCTGTGATAGTGCAGAACCGAAAAGTGTACAGGAATATCAGAGCCTTGGTATTAACGCTGTTGCAGCTAAAAAAGGTAAAGGAAGCGTTCTAAGCGGATTAAAGTATATGCAGCAGTTTGAAAAAATAGTTATACATCCAAGCTGCACAAATGCCATTGCAGAGTTTAAAAACTATCAGTACAAACGAGATAAAAATGGTGATTTCATAAATGACGAACCAGTAGACGCGTTCAACCACCTGATAGATGCAATACGCTATGCATTAGAGGATGAAATGCAATTTATGGCAACAAGACTAACAGGAATAAGGCCTTTCTAATGATAGATTTATTTTCAGTAAAACTAAATAACGAATACGATTTTATCCGGGCGGAAATGCCTCAAGAAAACGGTACATGGCTTTGTTCTGAAACATCAGCACAATATACAAAAGGCTATTCGTACGAGGTTACGGAAGGCGAAGCAAAAAGGATTGAAACAAGAGAAGATTTTTTAATCAAAAATGCGATTTATTCAACCATTGAGAGCGTTTGTGCGTATCTAAATAATAGTTTTTATATAAAAAATCCGAACTATAACGGCTCTATATTCTGTGATTGCTTTCCTTACAGCTTGGATTACTTCAATTATGTATTTAGCGGCGGTTCATTGACATTTAACGGTGATAAAATTTCACCGATTGCAAATGTTACTACAGGTGATTTAATTCATGTTGTAGGCGGGCGTAACCGCTTCTTTAGTTATGTCACGGTCGTTGACGGTGAAACAATAACTGTTGATAATGCTTCACTGGTAAGTTGTACGGAAAAAGCGTACATCTTTGTATCAGGTTTACCTCAAAGTGTTGAAAAGATAATTTCGCAAATGATTTCTTATGATGTGTTTAATCGTGGCGTGCCTGATGATTTAAAGAGTGAAAACATAGGTTCTTACAGCTATACAAAAGCTGATTATTTAATAGGTTCGATGGCGTACCCCTCTGAGATTGTTTCAGGACTTGAAGGCTTTAAAAAGGTCAGGTTCTTATGAGCTTAAAGGCAAGATACAAAACAATAAACATACTTGAAGAAACACCTCCATATTTTGGACAACCCGGAGGGTGGAAAACAAAAGGAACTTTCAAAGGACTAATTCAACCATCGACAGGTTCGAAAGTTTACAACAACGGCAAGGATACAACAAGTGTTGACGCCCTTTTGTTTTGTGATGTTTCAGTAAAATTCGAAGAAACTGACATTTTAGAGTTCAAGGGAATACGGTACAAAATAGCAGGCGCACCGGTAAAACCTGACGGTATAACCGGTATTGAAGCTAAACGAGGGCAGCACGCAGAGTATAACCTTGTTTATACACAAGAGGGATTGTAATGTCATCAACACAAAACACAACATATACAAATATTAGAAACTGGAAGCTTTTTGGGAAAATATTTTTGACCCGTGAAGAAATACACAGTGAATCAAGCTGTGAAGGTACTCCGTATCAGATTTTAGTTACACAAGACTATTACAACCAAGAGTTTAAGGAAAATGGCAAGCAAAATTAAATTCGAAATGCCTGATTTCAGTCTTGCATTAAAAAATGCAACGGAAAAGGCTATAGAAGAGGCAGGATTTGAAATGGAAGGAACAGCAAAGCAAAATGCACCTGTTGATAGTGGGTATTACAGAAACAATATAAAGTTTGACGGTAAAAATCAAGTTATTGCAAATGCTGATTATTCAGCCTCAATAGAGTTTGGAGTCAAAGCTCATACAATTGAGGCTAAAAATGCTAAAGTCTTGCACTTTAAAGTTGACGGAAAAGATGTTTTTGCCAAAAGTGTAAAAATACCAGAAAGAAAGCCTAATCCTGTCATGCGTAATGCAGCGTTAAAGGTACAAAAAGAAATCGGTGGAACGTTCACAAGACATTTCAAAAAAGAGTTAAAAAAGAATGTTTGAACAGCTTTTATTTGAATACATTAAGAATAATTTTAAGGTCAAAAACTTCAATTTTAAATTTGGTTACGGTGAAATTGAGCCAAAGACAAAGCAGCCTTATATTATCCAGCATAGTTTGCTGATGGACGGAACACAACAGGTTTTGTGCAACGACAATAATTTTTCGGATGGAATGAGTTTTACGCAGTGGAATATCTATACTTCCTCTCAAAGTTCAGCAGATTTTATCAATCAGGAGTTATTTAAGTTTGTGATGGACTTACCGAGTTTGGGAGGGTACAAAATAGGTCTTGTGAAGTTAAACTCAAGCAGAAGTTTTATAGAGCCTTCTATCGGGCTTTATTCAAGCGTAATAGCGTTTGAAATAAATTATTACAAGTAATCAAAGGAGATTAAACTAATGGCAAACGAAAGAAAAAGATTAAAAGGGCGTGACGGAGAGGTTTACGCAATTACAAAAGGTACACCACTTGAAGGCACAGAAGAAGGTACAGCACTCACTGCCGGCACTTATTATATTGTTTCTAAAGTAGCTGCTACAGGTTCAGGCTTGCCTGAGGGTATAGTACCAGGCTATGTTATTAAAGGTGCTGCTGCAATTACAGTAAAAACAGGTGACGAGGTTGTACCGCTTAGTTTAACGAAAAAATGTGATATACAAAGCTTTTCTGTAGAGTATTCAGCAGATGAGATTGATGTTACAACTCTTTGTGACGACCAAAGAACATATTTAGCAGGCTTTACAGAGGCAACAGGGTCGCTGGAAGGTGTTACTACCCTAAATGTGTCTGAGTACCTGATGAACAAATTCATTCCAATTGTTGAACAAACAGGCGATACGATTGAGGTTTCTGAAATTGACGGAGAAAACTTAATTTTACGACTTGTGTTAAATAAAAAAGGTAGTGAAATAATGTCTTATTTTACACCTGCAACTATTACCTCTTTTAACATAGGCGCCGGTGTAGATGATGCACAGACTTACACAGCTAATTTCAGAAATACACCTGATGATGACTTGATTCCGTGTATCTTAAAAGAAATCGAAACAGCAGGAGCATAATAAATGGAAATTGAATTGCAGAATCTTGAGGAAATTGTGGTAATTCCGAGTCAATTTAAAGATGAGGAAAATCCGCCGAAGTTCGTTTTCAGGACACCAAATGCAGCAGATATTATAGACTATCAAGTGTATAATGATTTTGCAAGAGTTGCCTCAAGATGTTTTTTACGCTTTGAAAACAAGCCGACTTTGAAAAAAGAAGGCAAAACACTGGAATATAGCTCTTATGCTGAATTTATCGGTCTTGGTGCAAGCAATGTGATTACAGCTATCCATAGCGATTGCTGTGCAGCACTTTTATCCGCTATTTACGGAATAAAAGAAAAGGCAGAAAAAACCGAAAAAAAGTAAAAATAGCCTGGGAGATATACAAAACAGGGGATTTTAACACGACAGCCTGGGAAGATGACAAGCTCATCTTCCTCGGTGATGTCAAAAGACCTACAGCCATTGGCAAGAAAAAAGACCTTTGGGCAAATCTGGACAGTGATTTTTACGATATTTTAGAGCTATGGAGATGGCACAGGGCAGGGCTGCTCAAAATAGCCTCTCTTCCTTATGAGAAAGCAGTCGGAATAAGATACTTGATTGAGGTTGATTTTGCAGAGAACAGAGTGCTATAGTTAATCAAATGTTAAAAAGCTTCTTGAACATCATCAAGTTTAACCGTTTGTTTCGCATTCCATAAATCATAAGCAAGCTGTTCTCTCAACCATATTTCAGGAGAAGTTTTAAAGCACTTTGCAAGCTTTAACGCTACTTCTGTTGAAATAGGCACTTTACAATTAACGATATTAGATAAATGTTTTCTACTGATACCAAGCATTAAAGCAAGTTTGGCAATCGTTAAATTGTAATCATTCATATATAATTCTTTGATTGTTTCGCCTGGATGCGGCGGATTGAACATTTCCATTTTTATACCTCTTTAATGATAATCTTGATAATCAACTATATAAACATCTTCATCCTCAAACTTAAAGGTTATGCGCCAGTTGCCATTTACTTTTAATG
>OGRQ01002092.1_pt1 | contig 15911 bp, 8 predicted proteins | sample 1553521 | NCBI WGS metagenome assembly OGRQ01 (sample SAMEA2580088, study PRJEB22360) | human gut metagenome | biome: human gut; feature: human-associated habitat; material: faeces | place: Denmark | collected 2008/2010
GGGATAACTGGTGGCATCACGGCAGTGGAATGACAAAGATTTCTTTTGCGAAAGGTGCTAACAGTAATAAATCGCATGACTATCCTAAATCCGGATATCTGGTTAATCGTTTTTATGACCATACGCTTAATTCAGCGAGTGGACAATGGGGAAATATTGTATTTCCGACTTTTCGTCTGGCTGAAATGTATCTTAATTTCATTGAAGCGGTACTTGAATGTAAGCGACACAATGTTGCTATGCCCGGAGGTTATGAGGCGCAGGCAATGGAAGTGTGGGCTGATTTGCGTGATCGTGCTGGGTTGGCTCCTATTACTGAAGTTTACCCCAACGCTTCAACAGAAAAGTTGATCGAACTTTGTCGTAACGAGCGCCGGATTGAACTTGCTTTCGAGAATCATCGCTATTTCGATACGCGTACATGGATGATAGCCAAAGATGTTGATGGTGGTCCGATGTATGGAATGAATGCACAATTCCCTGGCAGCGGGGATGTAACTCCTGACGGTTTCTGGGAGAGAACGGTTTTCGAAACACGTGTGTTTGAAGACAATCATTATTTGTATCCTTTCATACAAAGCGAATTGGATAGAAATAAATTGTTAACCCAGAATTATGGTTGGTAATAGAAACCATTCTTACGAATCTAAAAAGAATTATTTATGAAAAAGATTTTAATGATATCGCTTTTGTTCTCTTTAACTGTCGGTTTTGTGGCATGTGATGACAATAAAGATGAATATCTGAGCGACTATAGCACAATTGTCTATTTTAGAAACAGCGGGGAAATACCGTTGACACTCTATAGGACTGGGGAAGATACGGAGTATCAACTAACTGTTAATAAATCAGGCTCAGACCTGGCAAGTGTGACAGATGTAGAAGTGGCAGTATTGGACGATGCGGCTCTGGATGCTTACAATGCACAAAACGGGACTTCTTACGTCAAGCTGCCGGAGAATTGTTACCAACTTGCAGATAACCGGTTGGTGTTCGGTTCGGACAATTTATATAAAATGGCGAACATTGTTTTTAAGACGGATCTTATTTACAACTTGCCGGCTGGTACGAAGTATGTGTTACCCGTTTCTTTGGTAAATTCAGCCGATTCTATCAATTCGGAAAAAGATAAGACTATTTTGATACCATCCGTAGAAATACCTTTCGTTTATTTCGAGCAAACTGGTTTTGTTTCGAATACATTCACCGACGGAGGGGATACGCAGGCTAAGTTTACATTACCGGTCTCTATACCGATGGTTAGTAAATGGACGTTCGATTGCACGGTAGGAGTAGACGAATCTTTACTGGAGGAGTATAACAAAGAGAATGAGACTAATTATGCCATATTGCCACAAAGTGTATATTCACTAAGTAACGATGGAACCGTGTCGTTCGTTCCGGAAGAGAATTCGAAAGATCTGGAGATAACGGTAGACCGTACGAAGCTGGAGTATGGAAACTTTGTTTTGCCGTTACGATTGATTGATTGTTCGAAAGACGGATTTGTGATTGATGCTGCTAAAAACGCTTGTTTATATGGTATTTCATATGTACCGGACGAAAGCAAATTGAAAAAAGTGGAATTGACAGCCGATATGCTTTCTTCAAATGCCGTTGAGCCGTCGGAAGGTTCATTGGCAAATCTGTTGGATGGAGATGTGGAAACTTACTTCCATTCTGCCTGGAGCGTTGCTGTGGAAGGTTCTCATTACCTTCAGGTTGCATTACCGGCAGAGACTACTGCGTTTAATTTCTATTATACGACACGTTCGGCAAATGGCAGTGCCGCACCGGCAAAGATCATTATTGAAGGTAGTCTGGATGGTGTATCTTTTAATAAGATAAGCACGCTGACCGACGGACTGCCGACTGGTGGTAAAGAAACTTATAATTCGAAGATTATGGTAGGAAAGCCGTTTAAGATTATTCGTTTCTCTGTTCCGGAAAATGCGACAGGAGGTAATTTCTTCGTATGGAGTGAATTTGGAATGAAGGTTTTCTAGACTTTATTTCCCAGACATAAGTCTTTTGTTATCAAAGGCGGAAGTATGGTTCATTAGATTCCATATTTCCGCTTTCTTTGTAATTGTTTTATAAAATAATCGAATATTGTAACTTGAAAAAGACTTATCCTTTCTTCTGCTTTTTATACTCCCTCGGCGACATCCCCATCATTTTACTGAACAGACGGGAGAAATAATAGGTATCTTCTATTCCTATCTTATAACAGATCTGGTTTACTTTCTATCCGAATATTTATATATACCGAATATTCTTTTTATTTTTGCCCCAGGAGGAGATGTTATAAATATGCCTGTAACCACGTTATTCAATAGTATATATGCACAATATTATGCCAAATCGTTCCGGTTTGCAAATTTGTATGTCCGGAATGATCTGGCTGCGGAAGATATTGTGACGGAATCGTTGCTCAAATTATGGGAAACGATGAAAAAAGAATCTGTGGAAAAACCACAGGCATTGTTATTGACTATTTTGAAGCATAAATCATTGGATTATTTGAAGGCGCGTGCTCACGAACAAGAGGCATTCGATGCTATGCAGGAGTGGCGCAGTCGTGAACTGGCAATTCGTATCTCGACTTTGGAGGCGTGCGATCCGGATTATATTTTTTCAGACGAGATACGTTCGATCATGGCTGATACATTAAAAAAATTTCCGGAGCAGACCCGAAGAATCTTTATCATGAGCCGTTTTGAGAATAAGTCGGGTAAAGAAATAGCCGATATATTGGGTATTACTGTTAAAGGAGTGGATTATCATATGGGCAAAGCATTAAAAGCCTTGCGAATTTCGTTGAAAGATTATTTACCTATCCTCTATTTTCTGTTTTATTGATTTCCTGTTTTATCCGAAAGGAGAAAAAGTTTCATTCGGATGGAAATTTTTTTTCATTCGGGACTAGTGAACTATCTCCGGCTGTCGTCTTATATATAAAGAGATAAAATATGGATGATAAATTATTACAATTATATTTTGAAGGTCGTGCAACAGACGAGCAATCCGGTTCAATTACCGAATGGCTGGATGCTGATGAAGCTAATATGAAGTACTATCAGCATTTATGTAGATTATATGAAATAAATCTTTGGGATGAACAGCCTGTAACAGTTTCTATGAGCAGATCAAAAGTAAAGAGCCGGCGATTTGTACTGGAGTTTTTAAAAATAGCGGCAGTCTTTGTTTTGGGTTTTTTATTGAATAACAGGATGAATATCCCCGATAAGGATATTTTTATGCAGACTGTGCAGGTTCCTGCCGGTCAAAACGCTCAGGTTACTTTGGCGGACGGATCGAAGGTTTGGCTAAATGCAGGGAGTACTTTACATTTCCCGACCCGGTTTCCGGATAAAGAAAGATTGGTGAATCTGGAGGGCGAAGGATTCTTCGAAGTACAAGCGAATAAAGAGAAACCTTTTATCGTTTCAACAACCAGTTATACTATAAAGGCTTTGGGAACGACATTTAATGTAAATGCTTATAAAAAGTCCAAAGACTTTGAAACCTCTTTATTGACGGGAAAAGTGGAGGTTGCGGACCATGCTGGGAAACAAACGATTCTGTTATCACCAAATAATCGGGTTGTTTTGGATGGAAATAAATTGAAGACATTACCTATACAGGATTCCGAGTATTTTCTTTGGCGTGAAGGCATAATCTGTTTCAATGAACCATTATCAGAGGTGTTGAAGAAACTCGAACTTTATTTTGATGTGAAAATAGAAGTGAATAATAAACGAGTCCTGCAGAATGAGCAACATTGTATAGGAAAATTCCGGTCAAGAGATGGTTTGGAACATATTTTGGAAGTTCTGCAGTTGACAAGTCATTTTTCTTATAAGAAAGATGATGAAAAAAATCTGGTTACCATAAATTAATCTATAATGTATAACCTCAAAAACAAACATGCCTATGAAGTAAATTACAGATAAAGAAATAACCGGCAAGCGCGCCAACGCTTACCGGTTGTGGGTTAGAACCCCGAGCACGAAATTTTTTAATCGAAGTACTAACAAAAAAACTATATACAAAATTATGAATAATATTTTGTACGGACAACCTATATCAAAAACTAAACATATTTTTCGTATTATGAAAATCACAGTTGTCGCTTTACTTGCCTCTGTTTTTTCTATTTATGCTACGGAAGCCAATTCCCAGAATGCGAAGGTATCTATTCATGCCAATCAGCTTTCTACAAAAGAAGTTATTGCGGAAATAGAGAAACAAACAGATTATCTTTTTGTATACAACAAAAATGAGGTAGATGTAACGAGGCCTGTTTCGTTGAATGTCAGTAATGAGTCTGTTTCTGATGTTTTGAATAAAATATTCGCAGATACGAATATTTCTTATAAGTTGGTGGGTAAAAACATATCATTAATAAAACATGATGTTAATGAACCGAAGCTAGCACAGCAAAAGGGTAAATTAATTAACGGTATTGTTTTAGATCAGGAAGGTTTACCTATTATTGGAGCCAATATTGTTGAGAAGGGTACTACGAATGGGACGATAACGGATATGGATGGTAAATATAGTTTATCAGTATCTGAAGGTGCTATACTTCATATAACTTATATAGGATATAATCCTTTGGAGATAAAAGTAGGAAAAGAGCAAAACCTTCGGATTCTCATGAAAGAAGACACTCAGGCTTTGGACGAAGTCGTTGTGGTTGCCTACGGTACGCAGAAGAAAGTGAACCTGACAGCTGCCGTAGAGACTGTAAACAACAAAGTCCTGGAAAACCGTCCGGTAAGAACAACTGCGGAAATGCTGGAAGGTGTTGTTCCTAACCTGAACATTTCTACTACATCAGGTGCTCCCGATGCAAGTTCTTCTCTGAACATTCGTGGATTTACGGGGATGACGGTTGACAGCAATAAAAACCTTAAAACCGAAAGCGGCTCACCATTGGTATTGGTAGACGGTGTAGAACAGGACATGGATTTTGTGAATCCCAACGATATAGAAACTATTTCCGTATTAAAAGATGCGGCAGCTTCTGCCATCTACGGTTCACGAGCTCCTTACGGTGTTGTTCTTATCACTACTAAAACAGGGGAAAAAGGCAAAAAAGCCTCTATACAATATTCCGGTACATATCAGATAAGCCAACCGTCTATGTTACCTAAATCTGCATCCTCTGTCGATTTTGCAAACCGGCATAACTATTCTTTCAGAAATAGTTTACAGGAAGGGCCTTATACGGAAGATGTTATCCAAAAAATGCAAGATTTTATCGACGGCAAACTGGATACATATAATGAAATCAGACCTAATGGTTGGTGGGGCGAACACTGGGATGCTTATGCTAATACTGATTATTATGATTATGCTTTCAGAGATGTATCTCACAGTACGACGCACGATTTAAGTGTTTCAGGTGGAACAACCAAATCCTCTTATTATGCCGGTCTAGGGTATAACTACAAGCAAGGTATTTATAATTCGGATATAGATAAATACAAAAAATATTCAGCTATATTGAAGGTTGACACTGAAATAGCAGACTGGTTGTCGTTTAATATGAATACTCGTTATGTCCGTCAGGAAACGGTTCGTCCGAACTATAGAGGAGCAGATAGTTCTTCCAATTCTGATAGTAACTTTTTGAATAATCTGGCTTACTATCCCAATATACCGATTAAAAATCCGGATGGTTCATGGCATCGTCTCTCCGCCATGCCTGCTTTAACTGGAGCACAGGGACGTATGGATAAAACCGTTGATGATTTCTGGTTATCAGGTGGATTAAAGTTAACTCCTCTTGAAGGACTGACGGTAAAAGGTGATTTTTCATGGAATATGCAAAGTGCTTTGGATGACCGTTCCACACTGGTTGCTTATGTGGAAGAACCTAACGGAGAAAAAGTCCGTTCAGCACGTTCTTCTACGGTAGACAAATTGTGGAAAAAATCATTCAGAAGCAATTACTACACCATGGACTTGACAGCAGACTATCACAAAACATTCGATAAACATGATTTCAACGTGCTTGTCGGTCTGCAGACAGAATATAAGCAGAATCATAATATGCTGGGAACCCTGACCGGTTTGTATACACAGAATATTCCTTCTTTCAATGTTTCATGGGGAGATAACACAAAGTTGACGGACGAAAAGAACCATTGGTCGACTATGGGTACATTTTTTAGGCTAAGTTATAATTACGACAGCCGCTATCTGCTGGATGTAAACGGGCGTTACGATGCTGCTTCCAAATATCCGGCTGATACCCGTTGGGCTTTCTTTCCTTCCGTCTCTGCCGGTTGGAATATTGCCCGGGAAGCTTTCTGGCCGATTGAACAAATATCGATGCTGAAAGTAACTGGTTCTTTCGGAAAACTGGGCGATCAAGCTGGAGGAAATTATTTATATATTCCGACTATGGGCACAGGAACCGTTGGAGGAATGGTGCTTGATGGCAGCGCACCCAAATATGTCTCTATGCCGGATATTGTTGCCAATCAGATAACATGGGCAAAACCACAAACATTAGGGATCGGAGTGGAAGCTGCCGCTTTAGATAATAGACTGAGAGGAGAGTATTATTGGTATCAGCGTACTGTTTACGATCAGTTAGGACCGGCCAGCACTTTACCGGAAGTATTAGGAACAAATCCTCCCCAAACCAATAATGCTGTATCTGAAACGAGAGGTTGGGAAATGTCGTTATCATGGAGAGACCAGGCTTGTATAGTGGCAGGTTCTCCGCTAAATTATAATGTACGGTTTATTTTATCCGATTATATAGGATATGTCGTAAGTTATCCGGATAATGTAACCGGTTCAAGAAAATCATGGACACCCGGACAAGTCTTTGGAAAATTGTATGGTTATCAATCTGCCGGAATTGCAACAGATAAAAACCAGTTACAGAGCAATGTGCTACCCGGTGACGGTTGGTACTATACCGGAGACCTGCTTTTCCAAGATTTGAACGGAGACGGACGTATTAATACCGGAACAGGAGAAACTTGGTATTCCATGGGCGATCTGAAAGAATTAGGATATACCTATCCTCGCATGAAATATGCTATCAATCTCGGAGTCGATTGGAATAACTTCTCTTTTTCCATGTTTTTGGACGGGGTCGGAAAAGAGGTCAGATATATTAATAACTTCAATACATTTGGAGCGACGGGCGATCATTCTTCCAGAAGAATGTTCCAGCAGCATGTCGATTTAGGCTATTGGTCCGAATATTCAACAGGAGCTTTCTTCCCCCGTTCATATACCGGAGGTAAAAACTTTGCAAGTGCGAATAATCAATATATGATAGATTTGGCTCATTTAAGGATCAAAAATATCAGTTTGGGATATACGGTCCCGACATCATTGATCAGCAAACTGAAGATCAGCCGTCTGTCATTCAATTTAAGTGTTGAGAATTTAGGCTTTATCTACAATAAATCCTGGCTGGATCTGGATCCGCAAATGATTCGTCAGAGCGGTAACGGATATCCTATCCAGAGAACTTATTCTATAGGAGTTAAAGTCGGTATTTAATAACATAAAACGAAAGAATATGAAAACAGTAAAATATTATATTGTAGGTCTAATAGGACTCTGTAGTCTGACCGGATGTTCGGACTTTCTGGATCGTTATCCGCAAGATGCCATGAGCGACCAATCATTTTTCACTAGCGAAACAGACCTTGAATATTATATGAACGGTTTGTATAATGAGAATATTATTCGGAAACAAAATGCTTATCGCTGGAACAGCTTGAATAATGCAAATGACGATGTTGTTGGCGGTAGTCCGGCGGATGCCCTAATGAAGCATTCGACATCGGGAGTGGCTAGTGAAAAGAATGATACTTGGAATAACTCTTATGATTATATCCGCAAAGCCAATTATTTTTTAGCAAACGCACACAAGGTTGGCAACATGTCTGCTGTAGGTAAGCATTTTCTTGGAGAAGGCTTTTATTGCAGGGCTGCCAAATATTTCGATTTGTTACAAACATTTGGTGGGGTACCTTATATAGATAAAGTATTAAATACCGAAAGTGAAGAGTTATATAAGCCACGTGATAGTCGCCAATTTGTTGCGGAACGTATAATTGCAGATTTGGATTCCGCCGTTATGTATCTACAGTGGAAAGGCGAAGGCAAAGCGAAGGCCGGTCGTATAAACAAAGAAGCTGCATTGGTTTTGCAAACCCGTGTTGCTCTTTACGAAGGGTCGTGGGAATATTATCATGGACGGAAAGGAACAAAGTTTCAAGTAAGTGGCCAAGATGGGACAACTTTTTTAAAAAAAGCAGTAGAAGCCGGCGAAATGTTGATACAAAAACATGGAGGCAATCTATACAAGGGTAGCGAAGAAAATGAGTATTTTGAATACTTCAATCAAATGGATTATTCCAATATTCCCGGAGCTTTTTTGTACAAATGTTATTCACGCTCTTTGGCTGTCATACAAACATGGTGCCGTTCTTATGCAGAAGGTATGGGAAGTCTTACTAAAAGTGCAGTTGATTCCTATTTAATGAGAGACGGGAAACCGGCAGAAATATCCAGTGTCATTTTCGATCCCAAATTGATGAATAGTTTGGCCGAAAATAAAGATCCGCGTCTGGCTCAAACAATTTGGGTACCCCAAAAAGGACGTTTTTACGATTATTTGCCGACTATTCCCAATGCGTATAAAACAAAATATCCGGGTTTGATTCAAAATCAACAACGTAATCCATGTTATTCCGGATACCGGATATGGAAAGGGGTCTCTTTCGATGCTGCCGAATTTGATAACGGGGAGGTGGACGACCTGATCATACGCTACGAAGAGGGATTACTCAATTTTGCAGAAGCAAAAGCCATCTTAGGGACAATCACACAGGATGATCTTAATAAATCTGTTAACTATATTCGTGCCAGAGTCGGCATGCCGGGAATGAATCTGTCGGAAATAAATAGTTGGAATATTGCGTACAAAAAACAGGAAGGATATGACACCGGTGCACCAAATATAGTCAATGAAATCCGCCGTGAACGCCGTGTAGAACTTATGTTGGAAGGCTTTCGGTTAACAGATATCAAGCGCTGGGCCATGTTCGACGATGTATTCAACGGATGGAAGCCTGTCGGAGCATACGCTCAGGAATATCTCGATTATTGGAATGATGCAGAAAAAGTATTAGCTGACGGTTTTGACTGGAAAAAACCGGAAGAAGTAATCCTCACTCAAGGAAATAACTTCGATGTAATTGACGGATGGATTAACCCTCTCTACAAAAACGCAGATTTTAAAGCGAATAGTGGACGAGGATATTACATCGATCCGGACAGAGACTATCTGAGTTCTATTCCAAGAAGCGAAATCTTATTGTATAAGGAAAAAGCCGGAGTTACGCTTGAACAAAACCCGGGATGGTATTAATAACTAATAAAGATAACAGTATGAAAAAGATATTATTTGCTTGTATCATTACATGTTCTACATTCCTTTTCTCTTGCGAACCGCGTATTGAAATGGATATGAGCCAATGGGGTGACCATGCTTATATTGATAATGTAGAAATTATAAAGTTGGAAACAGACGATGAGGTTAAATTGCAGGAATATTACCAGAATGAGACCCCATTGGCTGTTACGGGAGTCCGCAACATCACGATTTCCAATGGACCGGCCACTATCGATTCTGCTAATTTTGTAGCAACGGTGAAGTTAAAATCCGGTGAAGACTTGAAATATGCTGGATTTCGCATTCATCACAAAGGAACTTTAGTTGAACCTATCAACGGAACGCCTAAAGCAGGTATCGTAACAGATTTGTCAGCCAAAGAGTTTACTTATCGCATCTCATCGGCGGACGGTTCGAAACATGATTGGAAAATAGTTATTGAGTAACTCGATTGGTTATAGTGCAGTAACTCGATTGATTACTTCCCTTTAACTAATCGAGTTACCGCTCCTTAACGAACCTCGTTATAGGACTGTAACGAGGTTCGTTACAAAACATACATCAAACATTCAATTAAACATCGTTTTATTATGAACAAATGTTCCTTTATAACCACTTCCCTTCTCCTTGCCGGAAGTATAAGCATGGAAGCACAACAAAAACAACCCAATATCGTCCTTTTTTTAGTAGATGACATGGGATGGCAAGATACTTCGCTGCCTTTTTGGAAAGAACAAACCGAATTGAATCGCCGTTACCATACTCCTAATATGGAACGGCTGGCTAAACAAGGAATGAAGTTTACCTCGGCTTATGCTTGCAGTGTAAGTTCCCCTTCGCGGGTTAGTTTATTCACAGGTATGAATGCTGCCCGACATAGAGTAACTAATTGGACACTTTATAAGAATCAGGAGGTAGACAGTAAACATCATTTGTTGGGTTATCCGGATTGGAATGTAAATGGTCTTTCTCCGGTTAAAGAAACAGAAAGGACTTGTCATGCTTTATCACTTGCACAAGCATTGAAAGATGGTGGATACTATACCATTCATTGCGGAAAAGCTCATTTCGGGGCCATCGGTACGCCTGCGGAGAATCCGCTCGCCATCGGATTTGATGTGAATATCGCCGGACATGCCTGCGGAGGTCCCGGTTCTTATCTCGCTGAAGAAAATTATGGGAACAAACTGGTTGATGGCAAGAAAAGCGTGTGGGGAGTTCCCGGCCTTGAAAAATATCATGGAACCGATATTTTCCTGACAGAAGCTCTTACGCGTGAAGCTATCGATCAGTTGGATAAACGGGAACAGGAAAAACCATTTTTCCTGTACATGTCACACTATGCAGTGCATGTTCCGGTTGCAAAAGATAAACGTTTCTACCAGAAATACTTAGATCTGGGTCTTGATGAAAAAGAAGCTGCCTACGCAGCATTGGTGGAAGGTATGGATAAAAGTTTAGGTGATTTGATGGATTATTTAGAAAAGAATAATCTGGACGAAAATACCATCATTCTTTTTATGTCAGACAACGGAGGGCTAAGTGCGACCAACGCTTTGGGAGGGAAATTACATACCCATAATCGCCCGCTCAACAGTGGCAAAGGTTCGGCCTATGAGGGGGGTATCCGTGAACCGATGATTGTTTCATGGCCGGGAGTTGTCAAGCCTGGGACAAGTTGCGACGACTACCTGATCATAGAAGACTTTTATCCTACTTTGTTGGAAATGGCACAACTTAAAACTCCCGATGTCCCGCAAACGATAGACGGAAGAAGTTTTGTTCCTTTGCTCACAAGAAAAGGGCCTAACCCTAGTATAGGCAGGTCGCTTTATTGGAATTTCCCAAATAATTGGGGACCAATAGGACCAGGTATCGGGGCTACTTGTACCATACGTAAAGGAGACTGGAAACTAATTTATTATTATGAAGATGCTCGGAAGGAACTATTCAATATTAGAAAAGATATCGGTGAAAAATATAATTTGGCCGGACAAGAACCTGAATTGGTTGAAACGTTATCCAAAGAGTTAGGTACTTATTTACGCGAAGTGAACGCACAACGGCCTTATTTTAAAGAAACCGGACGAGATGCTCTTTGGCCAGATGAAACGGTTAAAGCAGAAGTAACGCTATCCGACAAAACAACTCCTGTCAGCGAAGATAACATCTTCCGCGATCCCGATTATTATAACTGGTGTAGTTCTATTATAAAAGGAGACGATGGAAAATATCATCTGTTTTATTCCCGTTGGGAACGTTCGAAAACATTTTATGCCTGGTTGACACATTCTAAAGTAGCCCATGCGATAGCCGACCGCCCGGAAGGGCCTTACAAATATGTGAATACGGTTATCGATCTGGATAAAAAGCAATACAAAGCCGGAGATATGATAACCGCCCACAACCCTAAAATTAAATATTTTAATGGGAAATATTATCTCTATTTTTGTAGTACGAAAATGGAACGTGATGTAACAGACAAAGAAATGACAGAAACAGCCCGGACAGGATACTCTCATCCGAATTGGAAACCTTTACGTGTCAATCAACGTACATTCGTCGCTTCAGCTTCTTCTTTAAATGGAAAATGGATCATAAACGAAGAACCATTGTTGGAACCAAACGGTCCCATCGAAACGTTAGTTGTAAATCCGGCTATCACTCAAGGTCCTGATAAGCGTTATTATCTTATTGTCAAAGGAGATAAGCCTGGTTCTACTAAATTTGAACGTAATCAGGCAGTAGCTGTCTCTGATTATCCGGATCGTGATTTTAAGATACAGTCAAAGCCTGTTATCCAAGATTGGGATACCGAAGATGTGTCTATGTGGTACGACCAGTTTTCTGCACGTTTTTATGCCATTTTTCATGCGCACACTTATATAGGAATGATGACATCAATCAATGGAGTAAATTGGCAAAAGGCTACCGACTTTACAGTCATGAACAAACGTATCGCCCAAACCGGAGGAAATCCGGATATCCTTCCCGATAGGATGGAACGTCCTTTTGTTTTCAACGAAAATAACAAGCCTATAGCTTTATCGCTTGCCGTAAAAAAAGATAACGATGCTTATATAGTGATAGTTCCTTTAAAATAGTAAAAATAAATACATCTCTACCATGAAAAGAAAATATCTGATATTAACTATTTTAGCTTCCATGCTAAACATCTCGGCTTTTGCCCAATCAACCGACGACCTCAACCTGTCGGCCATGATACAACCTGCCGACCCAGCGTTGTTTGTGCATGATTCCACGTACTATAACTGGTGTAATTCTATCATCAAAAACGATGACGGAACTTATCATCTGTTCTATTCGCGTTGGCCTAAATCCATCGGTTTTTACTCTTGGTTGACACACTCTGAAATAGCACATGCTACAGCCTCCAAACCGGAGGGACCTTACAAAATGGGCAAAACCGTCCTGAAAGCCCGAAAAGGATATTGGGATAGCGTTACGGCCCATAATGTAAAAGTAAAGAAATTCGACGATAATTATTATATGTATTATACTTCCACCAATACCGGTAAAGAAAAGTTGTCGGAAAACGATCTGGTCGAAGCTGCTAAAACAGGATATTCACACAAATACTGGCCTTTGTTGCGTTCTAACCAACGGACTGGTGTCGCTACGGCACAATCGCTGGATGGTCCGTGGAAAAGAATGAACAAACCTATGATAGAACCTCACGGTCCTATCGGAACCGTAACGGTCAATCCCGCAATATGCCGGGGAGAAGATAGTAAGTATTACCTGATTATTAAAGGTGACGATGTAAAATCCAGTAAACCTCGTTTAATACAGGCGATAGGTACTTCTGATAGTCCTATCGGTCCTTTCCGATTAGAGGACAAACCGGCTTTTGCCGATATACCCACCGAAGATGTATCCATGTGGTACGACAAAAACAGGAAACGCTATTATGCCATTTTTCATGCTCATGGAGGTGATTTTATCGGATTGATAACCTCCGAAGACGGTATCAACTGGCAAAAAGCCAAACATTACAAGGTTTGTAAAAAAGAAATCCCGTTGAAAGATGGTACTGTCATGAAAGTGGACCGGATGGAACGTCCTTTTGTGTATGTGGAAAACGGAGTGCCGACGTTGCTTAGTTTCGGTGTCAAGAAAGGAAATGATGCGTTTATCGTATTCTTTAAATTAACGGAGCCAAAAGAGAAACAGAAGGTTTTGGCTGACCGATGGGAGTTTCGAGGGATAGCCATCGACGAACCCGGTTACCACGTATGGGGCTCATCGCCCATTAAAGGTGAAGACGGTAAGATACATCTGTTTGCTGCCCGTTGGAAAATAGAGCACAAGTTCGATCCCGGGTGGCGTTCACATAGCGAAATAGCCCATTACATAGCCGATAAACCGGAAGGTCCTTTTCGCTTTTTGAATGTCGTGCTTACTGGGACAGGGAAAAATACTTGGGATAAATGCGGCATACATAACCCGGCCATCCATAAAGTGGGAGACAAATATGCTTTACTCTACATTTCTAACGATAATTACAAACAACCGCCTCATCCTAAAAATCAAAAGATAGGTATGTTGATAGCTGATAACCTAAATGGTCCGTGGAAGAAAGTCGGAAAAGACGGTTGTATCCTTTCTCCCTCTTCTAACCCGGATCATTGGACTAATAATGCCGGTAACGGTGTTGTCAATCCTGCCCTGCTGGTACACCCCAAAGGGGGATACTTGCTTTACTTCAAATCGAATAAAGCTAAAATGGGGGTCGCTTTTGCTGAACATATCGAAGGTCCCTATGTGATGTATCCCGAACCTGTCACCCGTAACAATTTAGCCATAGAAGACGGATATGCCTTTATCTGGAAAGACAAGATCTGTTTACTGACTACCGACAACCATGGTATACTGAATGAAGGAGGAGGTATCTTGTGGAGTTCGGATGACGGCATTACTTTTGACAGAAAAGAAGCCGGTTTTTATCCGTTCGAATATTATGTAGGGAAAGACCGATTGAAAAATGCGAAAGGTATTTATGGAAAAATGCCTAAATTTGAACGCCCGCAGGCGTTAATGGAAAATGGAGAACCTGCCTGGTTGTATGTCCCTTCCGGCTTCAACATGAATGGAGATGATCATACAATTGTACATGTGTTGAAATTGAAATAATTATGTTTATGAAAAATATCATTTGTATCTTTTTTTTAAATATCTTTTTGGGAATATCACTAAAAGCTCAAAATGAAATTCAACGGACTTATGAGCGGCATTGGGAACAAGGGTATGAAAAAATAAGGATTATTTCATACAATGTGTTTAATGGTTTTGATTGGAAAAAAGACAAAGACCGTCAGAACCGTTTTGTGGAATGGATCAGAAAACAAGATCCTGAGATATTAGCATTACAGGAATTGTGTGGCTTTACTCAAGAAAGTTTATTGGTAATGGCACAACAATGGGGACACCCTTATGCTGTTATATTGAAGGAGGATGGTTATCCGGTCGGGATTACTTCAAAAAAACCGATAAATCTTAAAGCAAAATTGCTAGAAAACTGTGGACATGGTTTATTGCATGTAGAAACTTATGACTATGATTTATTAGTGACTCATTTAAATCCAGGGGATACTAAAAAGAGAAGTAAAGAGGCTCAAGTGATAATTGACTATATCAAAACAAATCAATTGGAAAAATGTTTGCTGATGGGGGATATGAACGCTCATTCTCCTATTGATGCGGATTATATGGAAAAACACTCTTGTGATTTATTGTTGAAGTATGGTGGGCAGGCAAGTCCTAATTTGATGGATGGTAAATTTGATTATTCCGTCATATCTCATTTCTTGTCTCTCCCTTTGATTGATTTGTGTAGGATTTACGTTCAACCAGAGCAACGAATAACTTTTCCTACCCCTATATTAACATATTTGTCAAGACATAAAGAGGTGAGACGAAAAGTTGGAGAACGTTTGGATTATGTTTTTGCCGCCCCTTCCGTAGCGCAAGAGGTCGTGGATGCTTTTATTTGGAATGGGGAAGATACCGGCTATTTGTCGGATCATTATCCTATAGGTATAGACCTTTGTATTGAAAACGAATAATCAACAGATAAATCAATAATAAAATGAAGAAATATATATTACTTATCAGCTACTTTTTAATGTCTTTATTCGCAGGGCAAGTTCAGGGTCAAAACAAAGCAACAATTCCTCTACCATCTCCAGCTCAACAGATGTGGCAGGATGCCGAGTTGACAGCCTTGATTTGTTATGACCTCCATGTATTTGACGGGAGGAAATATAAGCAAGCGGAAAATCGTATTGTCCCGATACCGGATATTAATATGTTTAATCCGGAACAGTTGGATACCGACCAGTGGATTCGTTCGGTAAAGGCAATGGGTGCCAAAATTGCGATTCTGACAGCCACGCATGAAACCGGTTTTGCCCTTTACCAGTCGGATGTGAATCCTTATTGCATGAAA
>OGRQ01002128.1_pt1 | contig 15701 bp, 16 predicted proteins | sample 1553521 | NCBI WGS metagenome assembly OGRQ01 (sample SAMEA2580088, study PRJEB22360) | human gut metagenome | biome: human gut; feature: human-associated habitat; material: faeces | place: Denmark | collected 2008/2010
TCGGTCAGCCCATGGTCATCGACCCCTTTGCCCGGGGCATCCCTGCCGCCGCCGCCAAGCTGGCGGCTGACGCACAGGGCAGCACCGACGCGGCGACGGCCATCATGACCACCGACACCCACAAGAAGGAATATGCCATCCAGTTTGAGCTGGGCGGCAAGATCTGCACGGTGGGCGCCATCGGCAAGGGCAGCGGCATGATCGCCCCCAACATGGCCACCATGCTGGCATTCTACACCACCGACGCCGCCGTCTCCCCCGCCCTGCTGGAAAAGGCCCTCAAGACCGTCGTCCCCGGGACCTACAACCAGATGAGCGTCGATTTGGACACTTCCACCAACGATACCCTGATCATCATGGCCTCCGGCCTCGCGGGCAACCCGGAGATCACCGAGGAGAACGCCGACTACGACGCCTTTGTGGCCGCACTGACCGCCATCGCCGAGCATATGTGCGCTGAGCACGCCGGTGACGGCGAGGGCGCGACCCACCTCATCACCTGCGAAGTCACCCACGCCCCCGACCTCAAGACGGCCCGCGCCGTCAGCCGCAGCGTGGTCTGCTCCAACCTCTTCAAAGCCGCTGTCTTTGGCCGCGACGCCAACTGGGGCCGCATCCTCTGCGCCATCGGCTACACTCCCGGTGACTTCTCGATCGATAAGGTCTGCGTCTGTCTGTCCAGCAAGGCCGGTGAGGTCTACGTCTGCGAGAACGCCGCCTACCACCCCTACAGCGAGGACGAGGCCGCAAAGGTTCTGGCCGAGCACGATATTCTGGTCAAAGTGGATATGGGGACCGGTGACGCCAGCGCCAAGGCATGGGGCTGCGATTTGACCTATGACTATGTGAAGATCAACGGCGACTACCGCACCTGAGAAGGAGAACAGCGATGAAAAACGAAGAAATGGCCCTCCTTTTCTCGGAGGCGACCCCTTATATCCAGAAGTACCACGGCAAGACCATGGTCATCAAATACGGCGGCAACGCCATGATCAACGAGACGCTGAAAAACGCGGTCATGAACGACCTTGTCACCCTGACCCTGCTGGGCGTGCGGGTGGTCCTGGTACACGGCGGCGGCCCTGCCATCAATGAGATGCTCAAAAAAGTGGGCGTCGAGAGCCACTTTGCGGGCGGCCTGCGCGTCACCGACGACGCCACCATGGAGATCGTCCAGCAGGTGCTGGCCGGTAAGGTGAACAAAGACCTCGTGGCAAAGCTGCGGGGCCGCGGCGTCGGCCTCTGCGGCATGGACGGCCAGATGCTCCGCTGCACCGAGCTTGACCCGCAGCTGGGCCATGTGGGAGAGATCGTCCACGTGGACCCGACGCTGATCTCCAGCCTGCTGGACAGCGGCTATATCCCCGTTATTGCAACGGTGGGCATGGACGACCTGGGCCAGGCTTATAACGTCAACGCTGACACCGCTGCCGCACAGATCGCTATCGCGCTCAAGGCCGAAAAGCTCGTCTCCATGACTGATATTGCGGGCCTGCTGCGGGATAAGGAAGATGAATCCACCCTCATCCCCGAGGTGGAGGTCTCCGAGATCGAGGGCTACAAGTCCGCCGGCATTATCGCGGGCGGCATGATCCCCAAGATCGGCGGCATGGCCGACGCGATCTATCAGGGCGTCCACGAGGCTGTCATCATTGATGGCCGCGTGCCGCACTCCATCCTGCTGGAGCTGTTCTCCGACCGTGGCTCCGGTACCCGCTTCTATCGCCGCAGCCATCACGAATAAGGGTTGCTGAAAACCGGAAAGCATTTTATAATAAGAGAAACGGGCTTGCCCTCTCCGTCATCGCTGATGCGATGCCACTGCCCGGGTTGCGGTACCCAGCATTCGCTTCGTGCTTGAAAAGCACTTGCGCCTTGCTGGCCGCAGCCCCAACAACGACTCTCTGCTTCCGCCACTGGCGGCGGTCGTCGTTGTTGCTCCCAGAGGGAGAGGCTTCACCTTCCTGCAAAGGCTCTCCCTTTGGGAGAGCTGGACGCGAAGCGGCCTGAGAGGGCAAGGATGCTACAAAGGAGGAAGAACGCTATGGATTCCGAAAAAGTCATCAAGCGGGACAACGAGTATGTCCTGCATACCTACGCACGCAACCCCATCGCCATCGAGAAGGGCCACGGCCTCTATGCCGAAGGCCCCGAGGGGCAGAAGTACCTCGACTTCACCAGCGGCATCGGCGTCAACAGCCTGGGCTACTGCGATATGACCTGGGCCGAGGCCGTCTCCGAGCAGGCACACAAGCTGCAGCACACCTCTAACCTCTACTATACCGCCCCCTGCGGCAAGCTGGCCAAAAAGCTCTGCAAGCGCACCGGTATGAGCAAGGTGTTCTTCGGCAACTCGGGCGCAGAGGCCAATGAGGGCGCCATCAAGGCCGCCCGCAAGTACAGCTTCGACAAATACGGTGCCGACCGCTACAATGTCATCACGCTGGTCAACAGCTTCCATGGCCGTACCATTGCTACCCTGACCGCCACCGGACAGGGCGTGTTCCACAACTACTTCGGCCCCTTCAACGAGGGCTTCCAGTACGTCAAGGCCGGCGACATCGACGCCCTGACCGAGATGGTGGACCGCCACACCTGCGCTGTCATGCTGGAACTGGTACAGGGCGAGGGCGGTGTTGTGGCGCTGGAACCCGAGTATGTGCAGGCTGTCCGCGCCCTCTGCGACGAAAAAGACCTCGTCCTCATCGTGGACGAGGTGCAGACCGGCGTGGGCCGCACCGGCACCTTCCTGTGCTGCGAGCACTACAACCTCCAGCCCGACGTCGTCACGCTGGCCAAGGGTCTGGGCGGCGGCCTGCCGATTGGCGCTGTCCTGATGAATGAGAAAGTCGCTGCCGGTATGGGACCCAGCAGCCACGGCTCCACGTTCGGCGGAAACCCGGTGGTCTGCGCCGGTGCGAATGTTGTCGTGGACCGGATGGACGCCAGCTTCCTCGCCAACGTCAACGAGCGGGCCGTCCAACTGCGCACCGGTCTGGAAAAGCTGCCCCGCGTCAGGAGCCTCTCGGGCATCGGTCTGATGGTCGGCATCGAGTTCCTCGAGGGCATCAAGGCCGCTGACGTGCTGGCCGCCTGCCGCGAAAAGGGCCTGCTGGTGCTTACCGCAAAGACCCGCCTCCGCCTGCTGCCGCCGCTGACTCTGACCGCCCACGATGTGGAGATGGCGCTGGATATTCTGGGCAGCGTCCTCGCGGAGATGGACCCCAGCAAAACGGAGGAGCAGGCATGAAGCATCTGCTGAAAATGAGCGACCTCACCCCTGACGAGGTGGCCCACATCCTTGATGTGGCCGATGAGCTGAAAGCGCAGCAGAAGGCCGGAGGCACCGAACCTCTGCTCAAGGGCAAGAGCGTCGCGCTGATGTTCTCGAAAAACTCCACCCGTACCCGCACCAGCTTCGAGGTGGGCGTCTACCAGCTGGGCGGCCTCGGCAACTACATGAATGCCGCCACCGAGCTGCAGTCCGGCCGCGGCGAGCCGCTCAAGGATACCGCCCGGGTGCTGGGCCGCTATTATGACTGCGTTGTCTGGCGCACCTACCGCCAGAGCGATTTGGAAGAGTTCGCTGAGTTTGCGGGCGTCCCCGTCATCAATGGCCTGACGGACTATGCTCATCCCTGTCAGGTGCTGGCCGACCTCATGACCATCCGGGAGCGCCGGGGTGCGCTGGCAGGCCAGAAGCTCTGCTTCGTCGGCGACGGCAGCAATATGGCCAACAGCCTCATCGTGGGCGGCCTGCTCTCCGACATGAAGGTGGACTGCGTCTGCCCCCACGGCTACCGCCCGGCGGCAGATGTGCTGATGTTCGCCCATAAGTACGGCAGTGCGTTCCGCCTGCTGGAAGACCCCGCCGAGGGCGTCAAGGACGCCGATGTGGTGGTGACGGCCGTCTGGAATACCGCCGCCCCCGGCACCTCCGAGAGCGAGAGCCGCCTGCGGGACTTTGCAGGCTTCCAACTCACCAGCGGCCTTCTGAAAGCCGCAAAGCCGGACTGCATGGTGCTCCACTGCCTGCCCGCTCACCGCGGCGAGGAGATCTCTACCGCTGTCTTCGAGGCCCACGCCGACGAGATCTTCACCGAGGCAGAAAATCGACTGCACGTCCAGAAGGCTGTGCTGGCGGTATTGCTGGCGGGAAAGTAAATGTGCAATGAAAAAGGGGCTGTTGCAAAATGGCTCCAAATAAAAAATGAGATAGACTTCCCCGAAAGGGGCTGCCTATCTCATTTTTTGTTGTAAGCTGAAACTGCAATGAACCAACGATGAACGCCTTTTGAATTGCAAAATAATTTTTCAGTTGCTATACTGGGCTTATCAAAGTTTTTTCGGGAGGATGCCGCAATGAGCGCACAGACAATGCTGATCGGGAACCGACCTTGCCGCATTTACGGCGAGCCCCATGCAGAATACCTGCTGCTCCAAATGACCGGCGAACACGAGGTGCAAAGCATGGATGACGAAGTGGCTGCTATTGCACAGAGCGCACATCAATTTTTGTTTGCCGCTATTCCGGTAGAGAACTGGAACGATGCACTTTCTCCGTGGAAGTCTCCTGCCGTGTGGGGGAAGCAGGGTTTCGGCGGCAATGCTGCGGACACCCTGCGCTTTCTGACGGAGCAGATTATTCCGTCACTGAAGCAGCAGTATCCTCTCCCGGAGAACGTCAAAATTATTCTGGGCGGCTATTCGCTGGCGGGATTGTTTGCACTGTGGGCATCCACTCAGACAAAGCTGTTCTACGGTGTCGCCGCCGCCTCGCCCTCTGTTTGGTTTCCGGGCTGGATGGAGTTTGAACAGCAGCACCCGATGCAGGCACAGCACATTTATCTGAGCCTTGGCGACAAGGAAGAGCATACGAAAAACGCTGTCATGGCTGCGGTAGGTGATAACATCCGCACCCTGCACAGCCGACTTATAGAGCGTGGCGCAGACTGCGCCCTTGAATGGAACAGCGGCGGGCATTTCAAAGACGCTGACCTGCGCACGGCAAAGGCATTTCGCTGGGCGATGGAGGAAAACCGATGAATATTTTGATCGATGCCGACGGCTGCCCGGTGGTGGACCTGACGTTGCAGATCGCAAAGCAATTCAGCGTTCCAGTCATCATCCTGTGCGACGTCTCTCACCAAATCGAGCGGGAAGGTGCGCAGACGCTGGTGTTCGATAAAGGGGCTGACAGCGTGGACTTTGCCCTCGTCAACCGGGTAAAACCGGGAGATGTGGTTGTGACGCAGGACTACGGGCTGGCGAGTATGTGTCTTGCCAAGTGCGCACGAGTGCTGAATCAAAACGGTCTGGAATACACCGCCGACAATATAGACGCTCTTATGCTGCGGCGATACGAAAACAAAAAGCTTCTCCGTGCCGGAAAGCACCCCAAGGGGAGCCTAAAACGGACAAAGGAGCAGGATGCCAAGTTTGTGGATACGCTCGAGAAGATCCTGAATTACAACCATTGATACATGCTTTTTGAAGGCTGGAGAAATTCAGCCTTCTTTTTTCATGAGAAAATTGTAACATTTTTTGCAATTTGGTTGCGTTTTGAGGGGGAGTGAATCGGCCCCGTCGTTCTTTCGGCTCGTTTTCTTGCATCTGCTTTCCCGAATCTGCTATACTGAAGTCACTTTTTTAATCGGAGGCTTTCATGACAACCCTTCTTCTCCTGCGCCATTCCATCCCGGAGCGCGGCGGTTCCAGCCCCGACCCCGGCCTTTCTGCCGAAGGTCTTCAGCGGGCCGCCGCAGTCTTTCAAAATGACGCTTTCCGCACGGTCTCGCTCGTCTGGTCGTCCCCTTCGCTGCGTGCGCTCCAGACCGCACAGCTGCTGGGGCTTCCTGTCCGGCAGGACACCCGCCTTGCCGAGCGCCGCACCGGCGACACGACCGGGCAGGACGCTTCGTTCTGGAAACGCCAATACGAAGACCCGGACTTCAAAAATCCGGACGGTGAGTCCTTCCGTGAGGTCAGCGCCCGGATGGCAGACTGCATCCACGAACTGCTGGATTCGCTCCCGGAGGGGCAGAACGCCCTTGTCGTCTCCCACGCCGCCGCTATTTGCAGCTACTTGCAGCGCTTTTGCACCGTTGAGGTGACCGAGGCCGCACAGAAGCTCCGCCGGATTACATTTCAGGGCGAAGTTCTGTTGGATGGGCACTTTTGGGAGGCTGATGGATTTGTGCTACACATCGAAAATCGCCGCCCTGTTCTCATCCGCACCATCTAGCCGCAAAAAAGGCACCAGCCTGAGCTGATGCCTTTTGTTGGCGGAGATGGTGGGATTCGAACCCACGTGCCCGATTAAGGACAAAACGATTTCGAGTTTTTCCTGCTTCATGGTACTTGGTGGAAGATAGAGGGAATTAGCCCACTTTGCCAGAAGATACGAACCATCGAATTTACGCTCAAAATTTCATCAAGATCCCAAATCACTAGGCTCTGTGCGGATTTGAACCCACTTTCCAAAACGCAGAAAAATCAGCCGTTTGGAGAGAATTGGGAGAGATTTTATGCCCGTTGGAGAGAACGGGCGAGAGAGATTCCGGGAGCCAAAATCCATCCATACAACAGGGCAAAAGTGTCGGCTACAAAAAATGGGCAACGAAGTTCAACCTGAAAGAGATGTCCAAAACGCTGCTATTTTTACAGGAGCAGAAAATCGGCAGCGCCGAAGAACTGCGGGAAAGTGCAGCAGCGGCAACGGAACGCTATCATGCCATGGGCGATTCCATCAAGGCAGCAGAAGCAAGGCTGACAGAAATTGCTGTCCTGAAAACTCACATCATCAACTATGCTAAGACCCGTGAGGTGTACACCGCTTATCGGAAAGCCGGGTACAGCAAGGCATTTCTGGAAGCTCACCGGGAGGAAATCACCCTGCACAAGGCGGCGAAAGCTGCCTTTGACGAGGCAGGGCTTCAAAAGCTGCCGAAGGTCAAGGCGTTGGATGCGGAGTTTACAGAACTGCTGACCAAAAAGAAAGCAGCCTACCCGGACTACCGCAAGGCACGGAATGAGATGCAGGAACTGGTTCGGGCACAGAAAAACGTAGAACGATTTTTTGCGGAGGAAAAGCCAGCACAGGAGAACGAGCAGGCTCGATAAGAACAAATTGCCGGGAGTTGACCGCAAGAGGTCGGCACCCGGCAATCTTTTTTCGTTGGTTCAATCTTTAACGGAATGGTTTATCTCTTTCGATTGTGTATGTTGGTGTAACCAACAGGTTTGCTGGTAACTCACTCCGTACTTCTCAATCGTGGCATGGTAGTCATTTCCATGCTCGATGCAGTAGCTGACAATTTCAATCCGTTCTTCGTATGTCGTAGTCCGTCCTTTGGTCATATAGATATCACTCCCTCGGTCTCTGCTGGGCCGTAATTCCTTATGACCATTATACATCTTAATCCAGTTTTGCAACTGTGTTCTTGATGAAATTCCGTACTTTTTACAGATTGCTGCGTGACTTCCTTCTCCGTTAAGGTAGGCTTGTACAGCAGATAGTTTTAGTTCCTTTGAATATCGTCGGTTCTCTGTACGCAAAAACCCGCTTTCCCCATAGGTTTCATATATTCTAACCCAATCCTGAAATGCCTGTTTGCTTACTCCTAACCGTTTCGCTTCTGCTCCCTGACTTGTTTCTCCCTGTTGATATCGCTTCACTGAATGGATGATCTCTTCTGGTGTCCGTTTTGACATAATAATGCTCCCCATAGTGTAGTCTCGAATTTTTGTTATTTCGAGTGTCTACTCTATGGGGAGCATATCAGCTGTGCAGGGGCTTGGCAAGCTGCAAGGCGCAAACGCAGCCATGAAAAACTTCATCCATAGCTAAAGCGCAAGCCGGGGCGAACGCCTCGGCTTGCTTTTTTATAAATTTCGTTTTTGCTTTTACTCAAAGAGGTTGCAAAAACTATCTCTCCGTGCTATAATGTCTACGAATATTAGAGAGGTGAGCATTATGAAGCACTATGAGAAGCTGCTGGAATTAGGCTGCTTCAGCAAAAACGATCTGGAGCAGATCACCGGCAGCGAAGCTGCGGCCAAATGGCTTTGCCGTGAGTATCAAAAGAAAGGATACATCGAGCGCGTAAAGCGGGATTTGTATGTTGCCATCAGTCTGGAAAACCAACAGCCCATTGCCAACCGCTATGTAATCGCCTCTCACATCAGTAACGATGCCGCTGTGTCGTATCACAGCGCGTTCGAGTTTTACGGTTACAGCAATCAGGTCTTTTACGAAACGCAAGTGACCAGCGAGAGCCGGTTCCGGGATTTTGAATACGACGGCGTGACATACCGGCGGATTGCTCCTCGCATTACTGGCGGTATCACCGAAATAAACGGCACCCGTGTCACAACGCTGGAGCGGACGGTGATTGATTCTGTCAATCTGTTTGAGAAAATCGGTGGGCTGGAAGAACTTTTGCGCTGCCTTGCGCTAATCCCCACGCTGGATGAAGCAACGCTTTTGGCCTGCCTTGCGGAGTATGAAAGCGGCTTCCTCTATCAAAAAACGGGCTATATCCTGTCCACCTTTGCAGGCGGTCTCGGCCTCTCGGATAGTTTTTTCGCCATGTGCAAATCGCACCTCCCGAAAGGAAAATCCTATTTATCAAGCGAGAGCCAAGGCTTCATCTGGCACGAGGAATGGAAGCTGTATGCACCGAAAAATCTGATGCACACGATAGATAAAGGGGTAACAGACTATGATGCAATTTGACAGAATGACTTTGGGCAAGAAAGCCCGTGAATTGGGCTTTGTCCGCGATACCTTTGAAAAGGTCTGCCGTCTGGCCGATGTGCTGGATTTTATTCAAAAGGATGTGCTACTTTCCAACGCGCTGGCGCTGAAAGGCGGAACGGCCATTAACCTGACTATCTTCAATTTGCCACGGCTGTCCGTTGACATCGACATGGACTTTTCTGAAAATGTTCCCCGTGAGGAAATGCTCGCAATAAGGAAGCAGATCAAAAGACAAAATAATGTATAATGCGCGGACATTTGATTCCTTTATTGAAATTGTTCTTGATGGAAAGCACTCCATTAATGATATCGTGAAGCAAAATCCTCAGTATAGTACATATGTTGAACATGGACTATTTGCAGGGCATGATACAAATTATTACCATGAGCTGTCTGAAATTGATTTCTTAAGTGGATGCAAAAGCATCTCTTTGCCATTACTTTTGCTTATAGGAAGTCGAGATTGCGCAATCGACTTTAAACAACATCTGTTTTTTTTCGATTCAATTAGTTCTACTGAAAGTGATATAATTCATAAGGAAGTCTTTAGCATTGATCATTCCTTTCGTAATGAAACTGGTTCAATTGATTCCGAATGTATTAAATGCATTTGTGATTTTATATTTGAGATTGTGATGAAGCACATCCCATTTGATGGCGGAAGGGCATAATAGTTATGAATATCAATTCGTCTTATAGGAAAGTTTGGTTTGCAAGATTGATTTCCATTTTGGGGACAGGATTAACGTCATTTGGGGTAAGTGTCTGGGTTTACACGGTCACAGGAAAAGCGACCCCAATGGTTTTGATTCTCCTTTTCTCTATATTACCAGCGATATTTTTAGCACCTTTCAGTGGTTATTTATGTGACAAATACAATCGTAAGGCTATCATTATTTGCGCCGACTCCATTGCCGCTTTGATAAGTGTGTTTATCTATATTTGCGTCAGTTATTATGAATTCAATTATTTTGTTCTTTGTGTTTTTACCTTTCTTGATTCTTGTGCAAATTTCTTTGATAATAATGCATATCAAGCATCAATTACAACTTTGGTTTCTCCTGATGAAGTAAAAACTGCTAACGGCATGAGTCAGATTATTGATTCATTGGATAGTATTGCTTCCCCGATTGTTGCCGGAATGCTCTATCCATTAATTGGACTAAATGGGATTATAATAATTGATTTAATAAGCTATCTTGTTTCTTTAGTAATTCTTGTTACGATAGATTCAAGCAAGTTTTCAATGGACAACGAAAATCAGAAGAAACGAAATACAAAAAGAGAAATTTTGCTTGGATTCAAATTTATTTTTTCTCAAGGAAGTTTACGTGTACTTTTGATTTACTTTACTATTTTAAACTTTACGTTTAATCTCGCAACCTCATTAATAGAGCCTTTCGGCTTGACACTTGGGAATACATTTGACCTAGGCATTATTAAGGCTTGTGGTGGATTCGGGATTTTATGCGGAAGTTTGGTTGTTACATTTTCAAAGAAAATACATTTTACTTATAAAACGATCGTTATTGGTGGCTTGGTTGCTGGCATAGCTTTGCAACTTATGGGGTTCACACATATTACTTGCATTGTTGCAATCGGAAGATTTTCCTTTTCATTTGTTACGCCAATTTTGAATACGGTTGCCGGCACATTGTGGATGCAGGAAACACCACGGATTCTTCAGGGGCGTGTGTTTGCATCGCGTTCCATGATTGCAAGGTGTTTTGTTCCTTTGTCATACGTTGTCGTAGGCCCGCTTGTTGACATTGTTTTACCGAAGCTGTTGCAATCAAATCTTGGACTTATTATTAATGTAGTCGGCACTCAAGCACTTGAATACCGTCTCGTTTTTTGTGGAGCGGGGGTTTTGTGCGTTTTAATAACTTGCTGTGTTGCAGCAAATACAAATTTCAGAAAACTTTAACTTTTCCGCATCAAATTGTTTTATCAATGTTGTAAGAATTGTTATTAATATGCTTCAATTTTTTGTATGTTCTTTTCGCTATGCTATGGCAATGCGTCAGCATGATGCCATACGCCCACAAGACAGGGTGGACGGGCGATGTTCCGGCAAAAAAGAATGGACAGACGAATAAAATTCATCTGTCCATTCGATTTGGCGGAGCATCAGGGAGTCGAACCCTGGCACCGGTCTCCCGGCCTATCGCATTTCGAGTGCGACCTCTTACGACCACTTGAGTAATGCTCCAGATATTAAATTTTAGAATGCGCCGTGCATTCTGGGAAAACTTTGGAGAGAATTGCAGGAGAGAACGCCAGAAAATCGTTCCCTCACGAAGTCGGAAAACCCGCATGAAACCTAGCAAAACCGGAAAACCACTTCCAAAAAGCCAGTTAGATTTCGAGTGCGACCTCTTACGACCACTTGAGTAATGCTCCATATTCACAATACAGCTTAATTATTATAGCAAAATCCCGCCTTTCCGTCAACTGGAAAAACAAAAAGCCCTTCCCCTTGTGCTTGACAGGCAGAGCGGGGTGTGCTATATTTATTTCAAATTTGAAGTATGTACTCAAAGGAGAACCTATGGCACAGAATCGACAGGATATGGGCAGCGGGCCGGTCAAGCCCCTGCTTTTGCAGCTGATGATACCCGCCGTGGTGGCGCAGGTGGTCAATCTGCTCTATAACATCGTAGACCGCATTTACATCGGCCACATCGAGGGCATTGGCGCGGCGGCGCTGACGGGCGTGGGCCTGTTTGCGCCGATCCTGATGCTCCTGAACGCCTTCGCCATGCTCATCGGCGCGGGCGGTGCGCCCCGCACGGCCATCGCGCTGGGACAGGGCAATAAAGACGAGGCCGAAAAAATCATCGGCAACAGCTTTACCATGCTGCTGTTTTTCGCTGTGGTGCTGACGGCGGGCTTCTATGCCGGTGCGCCCGCCCTGCTGCGGCTCTTCGGTGCAAGTGACGCCACGCTCCCCTATGCGGTGGCCTATGGCCGCATCTACATCCTCGGCTCGGTGTTCGTGCTGCTGGTCATGGGCATGAACCCCTTCATCACGACCCAGGGCTTTGCGAAGATCAGTATGCTCACGACGGTCATCGGCGCAGTCATCAACATCATCCTCGACCCCATCCTGATTTTTGGTCTTGGCTGGGGCGTCCGGGGTGCGGCAGTGGCGACGGTGCTCAGTCAGGCCGTGGGTGCCTGCTGGATATTGAAGTTCCTCACCGGCCCCAAGACCATCCTCAAGCTGCGGAAAGAAAACCTCAAAGTGGAGCGGAACATCATCCTGCCGGTGCTGGGGCTGGGCATCTCGTCCTTCGTCATGCTCTCGACGGAGAGTCTGCTCTCCATCAGCTTCAGCTCCAGTCTGGCCCGCTACGGCGGTGATGTGGCGGTGGGTGCCATGACGGTGATCACCAGCGCCTCCCAGCTCTGCACCCTGCCCATTCAGGGCATCTGTCAGGGCGGCCAGCCGGTCATGAGCTTCAACTTCGGCGCAGGCAAAAAGCCCCGCGTCAAGGAGGCGTTCCGCTTCCAGCTCACCCTCTGCTTCGGTTATACCACCCTGTTCTGGCTGCTCATGATGCTGGCCCCCGGCGTGGTGGCGGGCATCTTTACCTCGGATGCCGCCCTCATCGAATACACCACATGGGCTATGCGCATCTACATGGCGGGCATCCTCGCCATGGGCGTTCAGATCGCCTGCCAGCAGAGCTTTATGGCGCTGGGTCAGGCCAAAGTCAGCCTCCTGCTGGCCTGTCTGCGCAAGATCATCCTGCTTATCCCGCTGATTTTTATCCTGCCCTGCTTCACGGCCGATAAGTGCTTCGGCGTCTTTCTCGCCGAGCCGGTCAGTGATATTCTGGCAGCGACCATTACAGCCATCACCTTCTTTTCCCGCTTCGACAAGATATTGGACAAGGGTGCCGGGAAGGTATGATTTCACAGGAAATAAAAACAGCCCGCAGGCGGACGAATGTCCAGCCTGCGGGCTGTTTCTGCGTTTAACGATAGTCTATCTCGGAGAGGGTGATGCGGGGCATTTCGGTGTCGGTTTTTTCACACATCTGGTCGATCTGCTCCTGAAGGTAAGGTACCCGGGTGCTGACGTCCGGGAATTTCGGCCCCAAGATGACTTCATCCAGCTGGAGCGGGAAAGGTGTTTGTACAAAGAGCCACGGCTTATCTTCGGGATTCTTCGGTTCGGTATGAAGGATATTTTCCTTGGTCTGATAAATGACCCGCAGTTCCTGCTCGTAGCTGTAGCTGCTGTCTTTGAAGAGGTAGCGGACCTTGTCCAGAATGTCGTCAAAATAGTGGAGAAGCGACTGGGGGAGTCGGTCTGCGATCTGGGCTAGCTCGTCCAGATGGGCATTGATGCGGGTGCAGCCTTTCTGGACGATTTCCGGGGAGTCGGAAAACCCCTGATTGTCCGAGGGGTCTGCCCGGTAACGACCGTCCGTTTTTCGGAGATAGCAGACACGATACAGCGTGGGGTCGTCATATTTTGCGTTCGGCTTGGACAAGACCCAGTTGATCACAAGGCAGCAGCCACGGGCGTGGTCGCCATACATCTCCCACATGGGCAGATAATCGATGCGAGGGCTGAAGCATTTGACGAAGACATAGGGAACGTTCAGCTGTTTGCGCCCCTTTTTCTCGGTGTCGTACCTGCCTGCCAGAGCTTTGCGGAGGGTCTGGCCTTCGTTGGGGTCGTTCATGTAGGAGAGATGCATCACCGTCAGCCTGCCCAGACGGTCTTTTTTCTCGCCGGTACACTTCTCGGGCAGCATATAGGAGAACACTTCGGAGGAGGTGTAGTAGGCGATGAGGCGGGAGCTGTCCTCTGCGCTCAGCTCCGTGAGGAGAAGGTCGGACAGATGTGCCGCCTTGACCAGCTGCAGGTAGTCGTCATAGGAAAGCGTGTTGGGGTCGATGGTAAGCTGGTGAGCGGCGCTGGCCAGCGGTTGGAAGGGTGTGCCTTTCAGCAGGGCTGCTTTCCGAATGACAAGATCTTTTTTCGCCCGGCTGTGGCCGGGGTCGTCGGCAAGCCGCGCAAGCTCAGTGATGAGAAGCTTCTGCGTCAGCACAATCGTCATCAGAGCGACGATGCGCTTTTGACCAAACGAACTTTCCATCAGATCGTGGGCGAGATGTGCATATTCAGCAACGAGGGAAAGAAGCTCGCTACTGGCCTTTTCTTCGGACGGGAACACGCGAGACGGGAACACGAGGATCTTGTTGTAGAGTTGCATAAAGCGAGAACGGAGGTAGCTTGGGGAAATATAAAAGTTTCCCCGCGCAAGATCGGCCAGAGTTTCGTATTCCTGATCGAATTCGACGGAATAATTCTTGGCGAGCTTAGAGGACGCAGAACGATCGACATGCCATTTTAAGGTCGGCAGACTGTAAAATTTGAGCGCAGCAGAAATGTTGTTGTCAAGAAAAAGAAAGCGGTCGCCCATTTTGATGTAGAGCGCATCGAAATTGAAGATCTGGTCTTCGGAAGGGTATTCGCCCTCGTTGGCGGCCCGATTCCATTCGACGACTTCGTCGTACACCCGCTTGTCACAGCCGTAAAAAAGCATGGCCTCCATAAAAGCAAAGAGCGTTTCCTTGCTTCCGGAGCCGTATTTGACGCAGAAGCAGTAATGGGAAAAATCCTCACTAAGCTCCCACAACAGGGTCGCATGGTCACGGGAAAAGCGCTGGGATGATGTGATCGCTTCGAGTCCTTTTAGAACATACACGGTGTGGGCTAGGGCGTTCGTGTCATCGTCGTCATAAAATCCGAACTCGTCGTGCATATAGTCCTCGGAGCTTGGCGGGATGGTATCCATGAATGCTGGGTGAGGGTTCAGCTGCAGCGCTGCCTCATAGATCGATTTATCGTACTCGAATTCCAGAAGAGGATAGTTCGAAGTGCTGTTTGTTTCGTCCGACATGGAGCATCCTCCTTTTTACGTCTTTTCAGTGAGCATCCCGCACATGACTTCTATGCACTGTGGGGCGAACGCATGTCCGGCACGCTCGCGGAGGGCCGCGGCGATTTGGGCGTCCGTCTCGCCCCAGCGGCGGTGGCGGTCGGTGAAGTCGGCCACAGCGAGGAGACGGGACAGCAGCGCTATCTCTCCGCTTTCCAGCAGCTCCACCACGGCCTTGACCGCCGCAGGCCCATGACGATAAGGGCTGTGTTTGCGAACATGATCAGATGCTTTTCGTAATGATATGCTTCCTTGAGAAGGGACCAGATGCGGTAAAGCATGAAAACATCGCCTCCGAACGGGCCGCTGGCTGCTGTATCTTTATAATATTACGACATTTTTATACAATATCATTATACAATGAAATCCGGACGATGAACAGATGGAATTTCAGAATGACTGTATGCATCAAAAATACATCAGCAAAGAATCAAAAGGAAGGCTTGCAGAAGGCTTCAAAAACCAATCAAACGGGTCACTTTGTACAAACATTGCCTGAAAAATTTGTGCTTGAATCTAATTGCAGGATGAGAAAATATGCGCTATCATAATATCCAAAGGCGACCCGTATGCGGAAGGAATGGCGCTGTGAGCAAAGCACGGCGCTGCCATAATACGGATAAACGCAACGTGAATCGGAGGTAACAAGAAATGAAAAAGATCTCTCGTCGTGACTTCCTCGCAGCTTCTGCTGCTGTGGGTGCAGCTGGCGTCCTGACCGCCTGCGGCGGTTCTTCCAGCAGCACTGCCACCTCTACTGCAGCTTCCACTGCTGCCAGCACCGCTGCCGGCGGCAAGTCCACCGACTACCCCACCAAGGGTATTTCCGTCATCTGCCCCTGGTCTGCAGGCGGCGGCACGGACTCCTGCCTGCGCGCATTCTGCGAGGCTATGGGCAAGAACCTGGGCGTCACCCTGACCGTCGATAACCAGACTGGCGGCGGCCGGGCCCCTGGCCCCCAGGGGGTGGAAGAACC